>Ga0187217_1000701_pt1 | contig 13862 bp, 29 predicted proteins | sample 15SPOviralmetaG_FD_130165 | JGI IMG/M metagenome (GOLD analysis project Ga0187217, IMG submission 130165) | Marine viral communities from the oligotrophic San Pedro Time Series (SPOT) site, San Pedro Channel, CA, USA - 15 SPOT_SRF_2010-09-15... | ecosystem: Environmental > Aquatic > Marine >... | reverse complement strand
TTTTGCAACTTCTTGATGATGAACAACTTGTCAGCGTGGGCGTAGCTATGAGCATACACATCACAATCATTAATACTTTTTTCATTGTTTATTTATTTATATTATACGACCCACAAGAGAATCCATCAAATAACCTATTTTTCATGGTCAGCTTCAAACTCTTGGGACGCTTTGAGCTTAACGTCTATTTTAAATCGCTCAAACGATTTTTTGATTTAACTATATGATAAACTAATCCACCGCTGAAATACATTAACACCGACATAAAAATTAGTAAAGGGATCAATGCAATTAAATTAGTTATTGATTGTATTTCTGTTCTAACAATATGTATCATTAGTTTTATAATTGCTGAATGAACGAACAACCAACAGAACACTAATAAGATTTTTTGAAATGTTTTCATTTGATTAAGTTTTTAATTGTGTTTATATCTATTGTGCCATAGCTTTTATGGACTTTGATTAAATGTTTTTCCGCCTTCGCAAATGCTTTGTAATTTGGCGGATTGTTATATATTTTTATATATTTTCTTAGCTCTGTTATTTCTGTAATCATTACGCTTGCATTAAATAGGTTACTGAGTTTTTATCTTCTTGCACAAATTTTGCATTAAATCCAATCTTTCTGAGTATGTCGACCATACAATTAAAACCGCAAGCACCATCAACGTAAGAGCGAGTTTTTGCTGTTGCTCGTTTCAAGTGTCTTTGACCTCTTCGCCCTTCTGGGTTGTAGTGTGTTAATCCGTAATACTCCGAGCTATTTAATTTTTTAAGCTCATTAGAAAAATGTTTGTTTATAAGCTGACCGAGTGCAGTTCCTTTTTTATCGTAGCCATAGCCACCAGCATTAAACTCGGTCTTATCGTTCCGCCTGTCATAGATGCGACAAACTCCAGATTTTGACCATTTGAAATTCAATGTTTCAAGCCTCCAGTTTTCAATTAAAAATTGCTCTCTCTGTTCGGTGTTTAATAGTCTTTTAATTCGTTTCATAATGTTTATATATTGTATTTAATATGTTCAAATATAGTTCATAACTATATATTATACAAGTATATTTATATAAATATTTACATACATCAACTTAATATATTGTAACTCGCTGAGGTTAAGCAGTTTATATATTTAATTTAAAGTAATTCTAAATAACAAATGTTTATATTTTAAAGACTCCGCCCAGCTATAAACGTGGGAAGGTGTCCACGTGATTTAATTTAATTGTGTTGTGTAGGGTGGCGGAGCGGTAGCGGAGACCCAACCAACAGCCGAACAGCTACGCAAAGCGGAAGCGGTGAGCGGTGCGGTAGCGTGTGCGGTGCGGTGGTCGGGGTGCTACGTACCACCGCCAGAAAAAAAGGTAAAAAGTTTGGAGCGAGTCGACTAAAACAAGATAAATTTTTTTTTAAATTTTCGTTTTCGGTTGGGGGGTAGGGCATGTATAGTATAGTATTACCCTCCACTTCCTGATATCTAATAATTTTTTATTATCTTTGTAAAAATCAACTATTAAAAAAAAAGTTATGAGTCACTTTAAAGGAATGACACCGAGACAAGAAGGTTATACAGTAAAGAACGGTAGGTTAATTAATTTAGCACCAGATGGAATGACAGGCATTGCAAGAGCCTCGTCAATGAAGCGAGCTGTAAAGAATGATCGTAAGGTAAACCAAATAGCAGAAGCTATTGAGATGGCTGAAAACAAAAAGAATTTTAGACAATTATATTTTTAAACTTGATTCCCATTGTTCTGTTTTGATTAAGTTTAGAGAGAGGTTTCGATAAGAGACCTCTTTTTTTTTTACATATATATTTTGTTTTGTAAAGATTTTTTATATTTTTATACTAATATATTACTATTATTATATTTTAATGACAGTTTTAATGACAATAATAAATATATAAATAACTAATAATAAGATAGTTATAAATAAAATGACAGAAATGACAGTTTTTAAGTAAAAAATAATAATATAAAAAATATATAAAAAGAAAAAAACTCTATAGCTCAAAAAGGGAGAGCAAAGTTGTCATTCCGTCATTATCGTTTTGCCACAGCAGATGCGGTTGCATCAAATAATTTTCGTATATTTGTAGGGAATCTAATTTAATTTTAAATCATATGTCAAAACAGGGCTACATTCCAAAAGATTTACATTTCGATAAATCTGGTAGAGATAAATTAATAAGCGGAATCTCTCAAATTTCAAAAGCAGTAAAGAGTACATTAGGCCCAAGGGGAAAGACAGTTGTTGTAGAGTCTCCCGAGCATATGCGAGGCATGACAGTGACTAAAGACGGTGTAACAGTAGCAGCATCAATCTTCTTAGATGATCCAGTAGAGAATCTTGCGATTCAGATAATGAAAGATGCGGCCGAGCGTACAGCTAATTCAGCTGGTGATGGAACAACTACAGCTATTGTTTTGGCAGAAGCTTTTGTAAAAGCAGGTAATGAGTACATTGACGATAGTCATAACACATCAATGGTAGTTAGACACACTAATGCTTTGGTAGAACAAGTTGTAAATACTTTGGAGAAGAATTCAAAAAAGATTACAGACAATAGTTTGTTAGATGTAGCTAAGATATCTGCTAACAATGATTCGATAATAGGGGAATTAATTTCGGAAGCCTACAACAAAGTTGGTCGTGATGGAATAGTGACTGTAGAGAAATCACAAAACCATAAGACTTACGCAGAGGTTACCAATGGTATAAAAATAGATAGAGGGTATACTTCTAATTTATTTATAAATAATCAAAAGAAAGACGAGTGCGTATTAGAAGATGTAAAGATTTTAGTATGTGATCAAGAGATAAGTAATATTTTACAAATCGAATCGGTATTAAAACCGATCATACAAAACAATGATAAGTTATTGATAATAGCAGACTGCGGTCAAAACGTGATAAACACTTTTGCAGCCAACGTAGTTAGAAACAATTTAAAGCTATGTAATATTGCACCGCCTTCGTTCGGTTACAAGAAGAACGAACTGATGCAAGATATAGCAGCAACTGTTGGAGCTAAATACTTTTCAGAGCAAACGGGAGATGACCTTAGCCTATTAAGAGCTGAGGATTTAGGTTTTGCTGATAAAATCATTATTGGCAAGACAACTTCCGTATTAATTAAAAATGCAGAACCGACTGAAGAACTTAAAAACCGCATAAGCGAGCTTAGAGTGCAGCAAGATAATACTACAGACCCAGTGTCTCGTAAATTTATTGACGAGCGTATAGCAAGCTTAGCTGGAGCTATAGGCTGTATTTACGTGGGCGGTAACTCAGATGTGGAGCAGAAAGAAAAATTTGACCGAGTCGATGACTCGGTGTGTGCTGTTCGATCGGCTTTAGAAGAAGGGATTGTAGCTGGTGGAGGTATAGCTTTATACAATGCCAGTAAAAATATGCCTACAATAAAAACCTGGAAGGGAGATGCAGACTATGAAGTTGCACTTAAAATAGTTAAGAATGCTCTTTGTCAACCCTTAATTCAAATCCTAAACAACGCAGGAATTAATCCGAACGACATCATAGAGAAGATAAACGACAAGAATACCAAGAACTATGGTTTTGATGCTAAGAACGAGAAGTTTGGTAACATGCTAACTATGGGAGTTATTGACCCACTCAAGGTTACAAAGAATGCATTATTAAATGCAAGTAGTGTTGCTACCACTATACTTTCAACTAATGCTATTGTAACTCACAAAAGAATAAATCAAATTTAATATTATGGCACATACACCAAACGCAATTGAAAATGAAATTTTTGAAGAATACAGAGTTGATCAAAGAGAATTAAAAGCTGATAGATTAGCTGAGGAATTTTCTAATCAGTTATTTAGAGACCAAGAAATAACAGTTAGACAAGCAAACTCTGTCTATATTCACGTTAAAAAAGTATTAATGAAAATTTTAGCACACTAAAAACAAAACTTCCAGACCAAATGCAACCAATAGGTAAATACATTGTAATTACAAAAACAGAAGAAGAGGTTAAAACAGAATCAGGTATATTATTATCATCTGAAGATGTATCTGCTATGAGATATCAAAAAGCTAATGTAGTTAAACCAGGTACTTTAGTAGACACTATTAAAGAAAATGATAATATATACTATGATAAAGCTGCAGGACACTCAATGCTGATCGATGATAAGCTTTATACTGTTATTAGTGAAAGAGACGTAGTTGTAGTTATTTAATTATTTTCTCTTATTTCTTTATTTATTTTTAGCATATACTGTCTAAAAACTTTATCTCTAAACCTAACATCGTGTTTGAAAACAGGATTGTTTACATAGTTTTCTGGAAACTCTTCACCATTTAATTTTCCATATACGTTATTTACTAAACGTTTTGCTTTATAAGTTAATTCATACATAGCAGCTTCTTTACCTTTCTTCTTACGCCATTGATGTATCCAACCTTCTTTGATTAAAGTGTAAAATTTATTTTTATTCCAACTCATTAGTTGTTGGTATTCTTCAAATTTTGTTTTATTAAACAGGTGTTCACTGTACAGAAACAACATCATTTCTAAATCTGCTGTACTAATATTATATTTTCTTTTTGCCCAGTATTTAATTACACGCCAGTATTTAAGATAGTCATGCGTAGGTTGTTTACGTGAAGTATTGCGAACTGAGACGCTCATAAAAAAGTAGATTTAATTTGTTATTTTTGTAAAGATACAAAAGTAATGCAATGAGGAAAGAGAACGTAAGTAAAATCATTATTCATTGTTCCGCAACAAGAGAAGGAGATGATTCTATCAATGCTGAGGTTATAGATCGGTGGCATAAAAAAAGAGGGTGGAAAGGAATAGGATATCATTTTTTAGTTTTAATAGATGGTACTATTGAAACTGGACGTATGGTAGATAAATGTGGAGCGCATACGAAAGGTTTGAATTGCAGCTCTATATCGATTTGTTATGTGGGAGGAGTAGAATCTGAAAGAGATTCAAAAGGAAAGTATCCTGCAAAAGATACAAGAACTCCAGAACAAATAGCAACTATGTTAGAATTATTGCGTGTATTACGTAAAATGTATCCAGAAGCAAAAATTCATTCTCATCGAGACTTTGCTGCTAAGGCATGTCCAAGTTTTGATGCAACAACAGAGTATTGTAATATATAAATATAAAAATAAAAATTATGCCAGATCCAGTAAAAAAGAAAAAAACTAAAAAGCCAATTAAGCCAGGCGGAGGCGGTGGAGTTACCAAACCAAAAGGTAGATTATCAAAAAAGAGGCCAACACAAACAGGCTATGGCCCACAAAATAGACCAGGCACTTTTCCAAAAAAGAAAAAGAAAAAAGGCCCAAAACTTAAAGGAGGAGGAAAAGTTTTAACAAGTGGATCTGCAAAGAGTGTTGCTGCATTAAGAAAAGCTGCATTACTAAAAGCTAAGAAAAAAGGTGTAAAAAAACCAATGAAGCCAGTAGTAAAAGCGAAAAGAGGTTCAAGTAGAACTAAAAGAAAGACTCTTGCTCAGTTAAAAAAAGAAGGAAAAATTAATTTTTAATATAAATAAATATGCCAGATCCAGTAACTAAAAGAGTTAAAGACTCTTTAAAGAGAGTTAAAGTTAGAAAAAAAATTGTTAGAGATTCTACCAGTAGAATGGAGATGGTTAATGTCTTGAAAAAAGAATTAGGCAAAGAAAACTATAATAAGATTAGAACTAATAAGGTTAAAGATGTTAAGTTAACTTTAAAGCAAAAGAAATATATTAGTAGAATTAATCGGTTAGCTAAAAAAGAACAAAAGAACCGAAGAAAAATTAACGATAATCCAAGAAAAAGATAAATAACTATGGCAGCATCAGGCCCAGGTGGCAAAAAAACAATAAGTTCAAAAACATCAAAGCCAAAAATGACTATGTTGGCTAAGAAATCTTTAGCTATTCAAAAAAAGAAATTAGCTAAATGTGCTGCTGCTGCAAAAAGCTCAGGTAAAAAATGTAGTCTTAAAAAAATATCAAGACTTAAAAAAAACATAGCAGGTTTAAATTCTACAGGAAAGACTAAAGTAAGAAGAGGTGTTGACAAAGGTGTAGAGGTAGGTAAAAAAGTAGCTAATTCTAAAACTGGTAAAGTAGTACAAGGAGCTATTAAACTTGCAAAAAACATAAAAAACCTTGATGCTAAAGGAGCTGTTAATACAATTAGCAAAACAGCTAAGGACGTTAAGAAAGCTCCTACAGTTATTAATTATAGAAAAATATTAAAAAAGAAAAAATAAATTTAAAATAAAAATTATGCCAGATCCAAAAAGAAAAAGAGTAAGAACTCAAGTTTGTAAAACAAACAGAAAAGGAGTAAGAAAGTGTAAGTACAAGATGGTTAAAAGAACAAAAAAGCAGTTAGAAGCTTATGACAAAATGATGAAACGCCGAAAGGAAACAGGTAAAAAGTATGGACCACTAAGTGAGATGGGTGTTATGTATCCAGGCCCTATAGAAAAATAAATTATTATGGCAAAGACATGTAATTACAATTTTAATGGAGACCACAGATCTGGATATACAGCAGAAGAATGTGCTAAGTTAAAAGCGAGATTTGATAAATTAAAAGAACAGAAGCAGCGAGAATTTGATAGCATTTCTGGTAGGTCACGTGATAATAGAAAAGAAACACCTAAGCCAAATAAAAAGAAGAAGAAAGTAGGAAAAGTAGTTGCTAAAATAAAAGAAGGTATTAAGAGAGGAATCGCAAGAAGGAAAAAAAAGAGGCAGAGTAAAAGATCTTATAATCCGTATGACTAATGGCAGGTAGAACAAAAAAAGGTAAAGGAAATAAAATTTGCCCAGCTGGTATAGCGTGGGCTAAAAGAACTTTTGACAAGTATCCATCTGCTTACGCAAACATGGCGGCAAGTAAATATTGTAAAGATCCTAATTACGGAAAAGGTAAAAAGAAAAAATAAAAATTTATGCCAGATCCAAAAACTGTAAAGTTTAAAAGAAAAAAACATCTGAGAAACCTGAAAAGAAATAAATCAGGTAGAAATTCTACTGTAGTAATGGCAACATATGCAGGAAAAACAAAAAGAACTGGTGTAAAAACCATAGGAGGAAGGAGAGCAAGAGTAACAAAACATTATGCAGCTCCTACAATTACATTTAAAGGAAAAGAAAAAGCCAAAAAACAATCATTCCAACAAGCGTTAGATGCAGGAGAGGTTTATGAGTTTAAATCAAAAAGAAGAGCAGCAAACTTTGCTTGTGGATCATGGAAAAAAGGAAAATCAAAATTAACAAGAAGGCAACTAAAAGCTTGTAGAAAAAAAAATAATGGGTGAGTTAAAAAAATGGCGTGAAGAGAACTGGGTTCGTATCGGTACAGACGGTAAGATAAAAGGCCCTTGCGGAACTTCTAAGAACAAGAAAAACCCTGATCGCTGTTTACCTATGGCTAAAGCTAAAAGCCTTTCTAAAAGAAAGCTTGCTGCTACAGCTCGAAAGAAAAAGAAAGCAGGAGCAAAAGGAAAACAATTTGTTAAAAACGTAAAAGGAATAAGATAATGCCAGATCCAAAAAAGAAAAAAACTATAGTCTATGCTAAGGGAGCAAAAGTAACTAAAGGTCAAAGCAATGTAAAAGTGCCTGGCTCTTTTAAGGTAACTAAAAGAAGTGAGGTAAAAATGAAAGGTAGAAAGGGAAAAAATACTGAAACTTTTAAAAGCAAATCTTATGTTTCAAACATGGATGATACTAAAATTAGTCGTGTAAAAATGAAGATTAATAAAAAAGGTAAAGGAACTGAATCTTTTAAACAAATTAAAAAAAACAAAGACGGAACTTACACGTTGTCTAAGTGTAATAAAAAAGGTAAATGTACAACCAGAAAAGTTATGAAAGTAAGAGGTAAATTTATTACAAGTAGAATGAAAAAAAATAGAGATAAATTAAACAAAAAAAAATAAAATGGCAGTTACAGATAAAAGAAGTAGGCTTTTAAAAAAAGCAGCAAGAAAACAAAAGCAAGCTCAAAAAAGAAAAGAAAGAGGCTGGCCTCAAGCAGCAAGAAGAAGTGAGCAAGAAGCTTATGAACTTAAAAGAGAAGCAAGAAACAGTTGTGGAAGAGGTCGTAAAGCTGTATATAGAAGAGGAAAAAAAGTAGGTTGCAGAACCAAAAGAAGAAGATAGTTAATGGCAAAACCACGACAAGGAAAAGCGAAAGTTAAAATAACAGCTTCTGGGAAAAAAGTTAGTTACGGACAGGCTGGACAAGCAAAAGGGGGTGGCCCAAGAGTAAAACCAGGAACTTCTAAAGGCGATTCATATTGCGCCAGAAGCTATGGTATAAAAATGGGATTACCTATTGGTAAAAGAAATGACCCTAACACACCTAATAATCTTTCCCGTAAAAGATGGAAATGTGTTGGTAAAAAATCTAAAAAATAATATTATTATATTTGTATAAAATTAAAAGTTATGAAACAAGGATATAATGCAAGACTCGATGAGTCTTTAGGTTCAAAAAATGGAAAGAAGTCTCAATCTTATAAATCAAGAAGAGATGAAAGTAAAGGTATGTCTAAAAAAATGTATGGACATTCTTACGGAGGAGATCATTCTATGAGCTACGAACACCAGTGCATAAAAAATGGTAAAGTGCATGCGCATTTAGGAAAGCTTATTAAAAAATAATGAGCAAAAAAAAAGGATTCATACAAGATGTATTTGCTAAAGCAAAGAAAAAAGGTACATTAGGAAAATGTACTGGTAAAAAACTTGGAAGTAAAACATGTCCTAAAGGTTCTAAAGCATATAATTTTGCTATGAATCTTAAAAATATGAGAAAGAAAAAATAAATTTAAATTAAATATAATGGCGAAAAAGATTTCAAAAAAGAAAGTTGCTTCTCCAAAAAAGAAAGAAGTAAAGAAAAAACCTGAGGTAATAGTTGCAACTAATTCAACAGTTCAAGTTGTTCCTCACGTAAAAAGAAAAACAATATATAATTCAAAATAATAAAATGGGAAAATTATTTGTAAGATTAGGAATTTGGATGCAGAACGTATGGTGTAAATTTCAATGTAAATGGAATTGGCTAATATCTAAATTAATATTTGAAGTAGACCAATGTCCAGTTTCACAATGCGTTTGTAAGCCAACTTCAAGTCAAGGTATTCCTGATGTAAACATGCCTGATCCAGTAAACATGGGCGGTAGTGTTGAAGAAGATGAATATTATAAAAACAGTAAAGAATTAAATAAATGAAATCAAGAGGATTAGGTGATTCAATTCATAAAGTAACAAAAGCAACAGGGATACACTCTGCTGTTCAAAGAGTAGGAAAAATAATAGGAAAAGACTGTGGTTGTTCTGAAAGACGTGATAGTTTAAATCGTAAATTTCCTTATAAAAGATAATTAGTAAAAGAGATTTTTAACCCTCAAAAACAAAAAAATGGCATACCCAAAAATTACCGTAAACACAGGATTATCATTAGAAGTGATAGCCAGTGATACACTACCAATACCATCACCAAGTTTACCAATATTATCTGGAACAACTACAGCCGCTACCACAGATAAATTGGTAGATGTAGGAGCAGATTTTAGCAACGTTAATGTAGGTGATATAGTTTACAACACAACAGATAATACTTCAGCTTCAGTAGTAGCAATAGATAGTTCTACTATATTAGAAGTAAGTGCTGATATATTTACTTCTCCAGAAACATATACTATATTTTTAGGTGGCCCTAACGGTTCGTCAAGAATAGATTCTTCTGAAGGATGTTTATTATATGTAGGAAGCAATGACGCAACTATGGATGTAGCAAAATCTTATGTTGATGTTAAAGTAAAAACAATAGCTGGAAGTATAGTTACATTTAGTAATTTTCCAGTAGGAAAATATTTACCAGTTCAAGTATTACAATTATACGCTACTGGTACAGATTCAGCTGCAGATAATAATTGTATAGCAATTTGGTAATATGGAAAACACACAAAACAATTCTTGGTCAGACGAATTAGTAATAACCTACACATATGTGGAAAATAAATGAATAACTGGATGTCAGATATAAAATTATATGTACTTAATGCAGGAACTCTTGCGTTATCTTTCACAAACCTTGACATGATTTTAAAGTTATTATTATTAATAGTCAGTATAGGTTACACAATAAATAAATGGTGGTTACTTCAAAAAAAATACGATCAAGATAAATCAGATAAATGATCGTAAAAAATGCCAGACAAAAAAAAGAAATTTAAAGACACTACTTTTGGAAAAATATTACTGGGAGCTGCTCATGTAATAAATCCTGCTTTAGGTAAATTACTTGAAGGTGTTGTATCTCCTAAAGAAGCTATACAAGCAATCACAGAATCAAAAATATCTGTTGAAGATAAAATAAAACTTCAACAAATGATATATGATCATCAAAACACCGAGTTAGAAGAGGTGTCAAAAAGATGGTCATCAGATATGTCATCAGATAATAAACTTTCCAAATCAATTAGACCCCTGTCTTTAGCCTTTGTTTTAATCAGTACAATCTTGCTTATATTTATTGACTCAGGATTTATTAACTTTGCAGTAGATAGCGAATGGAAGGAACTTTTAAAAATGCTTCTTATTACAATTGTTGCAGCATACTTCGGAGGACGTAGTTACGAAAAAGGGCAATCAATAAAAAAATAACAAATGGCAAGAATAGCAACATACCCGAATGATGAAAATATAGTATCAGCAGATAAGTGGATTGGTTCTGACTCTCAGAATAATAATCAAACTAAAAACTTTACTGCTGGAGATGTTGCTAATTTTATAAACAAAAAAGCTTCTCAAAGTCAATTACTAAGATATACGTATCAAACGGAAGGAGTATTAAAACCAGCAACTATAAGTTTCGATCCATATGGAGCAGATGTTGTACAGTTTAGTGGAATCAATTCATTTGTATTAAGTAAGTTTGATTCTTACAGTAACGATGCTACACCACCTATAGATGTATCATCATTATATAATACTCCATTTAAAACCAGCAATATACTTATAACTCAGTGTAATGACATGAGTCAGTTTGCTATATTTCAATGGGATAATGAAGCAAAAGATCCTAACAATAATAATTTTTACGACATAACATTAACGTTCAAAGCTGGTAATGGTAGCTTGAAGAAGAACGAAGATTATTTTATATCTTTGTTGACGTATAATGCTACAGCGGCAGCTGATAAAAATTTTGTATTTACACAAAGTACTGCAGCATCAACATGGGTTGTAACACATAATTTAAACAAGTACCCATCAGTATCAGTAGTAGATTCGGCAAATACAACCGTATATGGAGAAGTAGATTATAACAGTTTAAACCAAGTAACAATAACATTTAAGTCTGCTTTTGCAGGTAAAGCATTTTTTAACTAAGTAAAAATAATATAATGGCAATAAAATATTTATCAAACATCGATTTAACCAACGGGGAGTTACAGAACTTTAAAGTTCAAAATCTTTCTGCAGATCCTTCAGTAGTAGGTGAAGGACAAATGATATACAGAACAGATACTAATGTAATGAAATATTACGATGGTTCTGCTTGGCAAACTTTTGGAACAAGTGGTGGTTCAGTTACATCGGTAGGCCAAACTCATGGTGGTAATGCTTTTAGTGTAGCTGGTTCTCCTATTACAGGATCAGGAACTTTAGCCATAAGTGTTGTTGGTTCGTCTTCTCAATATATTGATGGAGCAGGAAATTTAACAACATTCCCAACAATACCTCAAGGAGACATAACAGCTATTGTAGCTGGTTCAGGTATGACAGGTACAGATTTATCTGGCCCGATACCTACTTTAAATGTTATAGGCGGACTTGGTATAACAGCTAACGCTGATGATATACAAGTTGATTATACAGGAACTGATAACGTAATTTTAGCAGCACCAAGTACTGCAACTGGGACACTTTCTGGTTCAGACAGAATACTTGTAAATAATAATTCAACTAACGCTGTTGCAGATGCATCTATTAGTCTTTTACCTTTTGATAATTATTCTGGTTGGACATTAACTGCTGATTCTGGTTCAAATCAAACTATAGCAAGTGGAAACACTGTAGATATTGCTGGTGGTACAGCATTAACTTCAGTGGTAAGTGCGACAGATACAGTTACAATAAACTTAGATGATACCGCAGTTACTGCAGGTTCTTATACCTCAGCAGATATTACGGTTGATGCACAAGGTAGAATTACAGCAGCTGCAAGCGGTGGATCAGGAACAATGACTTCTTGGACTCTTGCAGGATCAAGTGGTACTCCACAAACAATCACCAACGGCAACACTGCTTCTTTTTTACAAGGAACTGGTATAACGACAGCAGCATCAGCTACTGACACTATAACTATTACAAACAGTAAACCATTTGATAATTTAACATTAGCAGCATCAGCTGGAAGTGACTCAACAATTGGAAATCAAGGCTCAATAACTATTGCAGCAGGATCGAATATAAGTACAACAAACAATGGAAGCGGTGTTGTAACTATTGCTTATACTGGTGGTACTGGTACAATGTCAAATTGGATAGCACGTGCAGATAGTGGTTCAGACCAAACTGTAACAAATGGTGAAGTTGTAGATATTGCTGGTGGTACTGGTATTTCAACAAATATTGCAGGAGCAAACGTTATTACTGTTAGCTTAGCTTTAGAAGAATTAGGAACACTAACAGGAATGGGATCAGGAGATTTCTTGCCTTTTGTTAGCTCTTTAAATTCAGAAAATAAAGTATTACTTTCAGATATTCACTTACAACAATTTGGTGATGCTGAAGGAGATGTTGATTTTGGAAACAATAAATTATTAGATGTAAAAACTGGTACTGCAGGTACAGACGGTGTTAACTTAGCACAGGTACAAGCGATAGCTGCTGGTGTTGGAATATTCCAAGGAGGATATAATGCAATAACAAATAGTCCAGCTTTAACTGGAGCAAGTAACGTAGCTTTAGATCAAGGTGATTACTTTGCTGTAACAGACTCAAACAATACATCGTTTTTAGGAGTAGTTGTAGAAGTTGGAGATTTAATATTTGCAAATAATGCAATTGCAGCAGGTTCAACGCCAAGTGCATCGGATTATACAATAGTACAATCTGGACAAAGTATTGCTACAGCAGGCTCTACAGATGGAGCAACAACAAAAGGTATTTCTGGATTTGATTCTGCTTCGTTTACTGCAACTGGAAATGGTTGGGTACAAATGAAAAATAATGGAGTAGGAGGATCTTATGGATCAGCAACTGAAACTTCTACTATTGTATTTGATAAGTTTGGTGTTGCAACTGCGGCATCAGAACAATCCATTGCAATTCCAGCTTCTCAAGTAACTGATTTTTGTACAGCAGTTGAATCATGTGTAGCAAGTAATTTAACATACTCTACCAATATTGGTAATGGGTCAGCTACAAGTTATGTAGTAACACACAATTTAGGCACAAGAGATGTTGTAGTACAATTATATGATAATAGTACATATGACACAGTATATGCTGGAGTTGTTAGAAATAGCACATCACAAGTAACAATAGCAACAAACAGTCCTATAGCAACTAATGACGTAAGAGTATTGATTAGTAAGACTGTTTAATAACTTTAATTAAATAGTTTATGGCAATTAGATTTTTAGAAAACCAGTCGATAGACGGAACATTAACCACAACAGGAGTAATAACAGCTTCTGGTGGTAATTCAAGCCAGTGGAATGCAGGATACGCTAATTCTGTAAATAGTTTTAGTGATTCTGGTAGTTCTACTGTAACTCTTTCGATAGGCCTACAAGGCGGAGTAACATTAAGCACATCATTTAGTAATCCACAA
>Ga0187217_1000700_pt1 | contig 13866 bp, 13 predicted proteins | sample 15SPOviralmetaG_FD_130165 | JGI IMG/M metagenome (GOLD analysis project Ga0187217, IMG submission 130165) | Marine viral communities from the oligotrophic San Pedro Time Series (SPOT) site, San Pedro Channel, CA, USA - 15 SPOT_SRF_2010-09-15... | ecosystem: Environmental > Aquatic > Marine >... | reverse complement strand
AAGAAGAATGAAAATATCAAAATTCGGCGGACCCTCTCTGGCGAGCACACGGCGAATTTATTTAATTCTTACTTACTATCGTGTTATTTATTTTTCATTTCTTTTAATTATATTTAAGAATTTTATTATCTTTAGTATATGTAATGGATGAACAACTATATTGCCACGGATGCAATACCCTTCTACCCCGCATTAATTTCTCAAAAAGACAGGAAAAACGCGGCCGCCGCCTCCCACAGCGACCGCTAGACAAACCGCTCCCAGGTGAACCGGAGCTGCCCCGTTGCCATGGCTGTCTCATAGCACAGGGAGACACTAATCAGCACTGTCCGTACTGCCCTGATCCGCGGTATCAGCACCGCCGCGAGGGCCGCGGCAGCGCCAAAAAAACTCGCCGCAGAAAACCCCGCAGAACTCTTCGCAAAAAACCCCGCAGAACTCTTCGCAGAAAACCCAGCAGAACTCGTCGCAGAAGATAAGTTGTAAGATCTGAAATACAAATGTGGCGAGCACACGTCGAATTTATTTTCTTTAATTTTATATATGTCAAAATCTCGCCGACGCTCCGATAAAACATTAGGAAATCTTATAAACGATATACAAAAATTAGGTGAACGTGTAAGTATGCTTGAAATAGCAATCAACTCAAGCCCGTCGTCGACGGCGCGGTCGAGGTCGCCCTCTACCTCGCTTCGGGCACGTACGAGAAGGCAGGGCAGGTCGCAGCATCGCGACACCACCCATCGCCGGCCACGTGGCTCCCCGGAGTACAGTTTCGCCGACCGCATGCAGGCGTGGAAAGGCGGCAAAAGAAAACCCCGCAGAACTCGTCGCAGAAGATAAGTTGTAAGATCTGAAATACAAGCATAGTAAAAATAAAAATCTCACCATTTTTTAATTAATTTAAATCAGCCCAAAGGGCTATGCGGCAAAGCCGCTGATTTAAATTAATTACTTTATAAAATACGTTCCTACATATTTAGTAATAATATTTTCAATTCATCACCAATTCTAATTATCAAACTTACTTAAACATATTATTATTAATACTTTAATGACTGATTATACACTAAGTATTAATAATAAACGTGCACATGATTTCTTTAAAAATAATCCTAGTATCGATTTCGAAGCCATGACACTGTTAATGATCGACTTTCTTGAAAAACTTAATACTGACATGTCTAAAGAACTTACGAAAACTATTAATAAAGATATCCTTTCTTCTGTAAAACAACTAGAAACAAAAGTTCAAGACATGAATAAAGAATACATTGAAAATATTAAAACCGTTATCAAAGTTAACTCTACAGAAGAATCTGAAAAAATTGCACAACAACTACAAAAATCTACCGATGCATTCGCCGATAAACTCGCCGCAACTCTGCCAAAAACCGAATCAAAAATATCCGACACTCTAAATTCTTTTAATAAAACTATTGTTTCAGAACTTAAAGAACTTGCATCATCTAAATCTAATAATGTCGAACTTATTTCTTCAATCGATTCTAAATTAAAAGACTTTCAACAACCTATGTACTCTTTTATCTCTGCACAACAAGAACAACTTGTTAAAAAATTATCTGAAAATGACAGCGATAAATCTAAACAGGATGCTGTCTTTGCTGAATTATCTGACTTTTTAAACAAATGGAAGAATTCCTCCTCACATAAAGGCAACTTCGGACAAAATTTACTTGAAAAAGTATTAAATGAATCCTTCCCCTGCGCCGAAGTTGTTAATACATCCGGTCTTAAAGCCTCAGGCGACTTTATTCTTAAACGCGAAGGTAAACCTACTGTTCTTGTTGAAAATAAAGATTATAAATCTAACGTTAATAACGACGAAGTTAAAAAGTTTATTAGAGATATTAATGAACAGCAAATACACGGAATATTTTTGTCACAAGCATCCGGCATTATATCAAAATCTAATTACTATATCGATATATGCGACGGAAAAGTTCTTGTATATGTTCATAATGTTGAATATAATCCTGATATAATTAAATCCGCTATTAATATTATTGACAACCTTGCACATAGAATTGAAACTATTGAAGCCGATGACGGAGAAACTATCTCTAAAGAAATTGTTGATAACATTAATGCTGACTTTCAAGTATTCTTAAACAAAAAACAACTCGCATTGAACACCGCCAAAGATATTCAAAAACGTCTGGTCACTCAAATTGAAGAACTCGCCTTCCCTAGTCTCGCTGTTTGGCTTGATAATAAAGGCGTCGCTACAACTACTGCTGCCTTTGAATGCGAATTTTGTGGTCTTGTATTTAACACTAAACGCGCACTCGCTTCACATAAAAAAGTACATAAAGGAGAAACTAAAAATATTGTTATTGATGCTTAAATAATTTAAATCCTTATTTACTATAATTATTAATGATTAAATTACTATTTCTTTATTCATTTATTTCATTCGCTTATTCCTTTACATCCGATCTATGTGTTGTCGGTGCTACCAGCGGACTAGGAAGAGAACTTATTTATCAAACCATTAATATAAGAAAAAAATCTGTATTAGCATTAACATGCAACACCAATAATAAAATATATTTACCATATAGAGGAGACTCTTTTAATTATAAAGAAACTAATGAAACATTCGCAAAAAATATTGATATTCATACTTATTGGGTAGCAAAACCCTATCAATATAAACATGTAGTTTTTTGCACCAGCGCTAAACCCTTTGAAAAAGACTATTCTGATATTGTTACCAAAAAAATTTTATCTAATCTACCTGGATGCTGTCAATCTATCTCCCTCGTCAGCGCCTATGGCGTCGGCGATTCTCTAGAAAATGCTAACATCGGGATTCAAATTATGAACAGTCTTTACTTAAGAGATGTATATCGTGCTAAAAATAAACAGGAAGAACTTATTAATTTTTACAATAATCCTAACATTTGTAAAAATATTTATAGACCTAAAGCCCTATCTTACGGACAAACTGTTCTTGAATCTATATCTCGCGCTGACTTTGCTGAAAGAATACTTGATGATATTCGATTATAATATTGCGTTTCTTTTTAATTAATATTATTATTATAGTTATTAATGAATAAATTATTAATAACTATATCGTCTAAAAATCCTACTAACTTACTTATACAAAATATTACAAATTTAAATAATTTTTTTAATGATTATGAAAAAAAAATTACTATTATTGATAGCGATAGTACCGATTTTACTATCTATGATGAAATTAAAAACCTATTTCCTACTATTGATATACATTTTATAAAAAATAAAAATTATGAATTTGGTGCTTACAAATTTTCATATTTACAATACCCTGATTATGATATATATTGCTGTATACAAGATAATTTTATTATTACTCAAAATATTGATATTTCACAGATTAACGATAATACCTCTTTTATATATTATAATAATACCGGATTCGACCAATTTGGACCAGAATGGAAATATATAAATAATTATATTAATAAATTTTTTTATAACTTTGATAAAGATTTTATAAAAACATATAAACATATTGATTTTACAAAATTTACGTTTGCTCAACATTGTTCTTTTATTGTCACTAACTCTAACATCAAAAATATAGTTAATACGTTTACATTACCTCCAACCGAAAAAATACATTCTTGTTTGTATGAAAGACTTTTCGGTCTCTATTTTATTATTAATAACTTTAAAACTATTGATATTTCTTACTGTGTTAAAAAATATAACGGTAATCGTATATAATATTCATTAAACTCTATTGTAGAAATACACCTTTTTCGCCTTTTTGGTCTTACATTTTCCTTTGGGTCCCCCTTTATTCCAATAGCAATACTTGTATCCATCCTTACTTACTCTTTGGTAACAATACCCTTTTTTGCTTTTTTTGGGCGCACACTTCTTTCTCTTTCTTGTTCTACGTTTACCTATACTTTGCGCACAGTATGTATAACATTTCTTTGGTTCACAATATTTATTTCTTCTACCCCCTTTGAGTTTTCTCGTCTTTCGGGCCTTGCCACCGCCGCCCGACTTCTTAGGTCGGGCGGCGGCGACTGGGTCGCCCGCTGGCACGAACTCCCCGGCATACTCGAGTCCTTCCTTCGTTGCCACTGTGTAAATGTTTTCAATGAATTGATTCAATGCCAACCCGTTACTACTACTACGGTCGGAGTTTCTGATGATCAATGTAGTCAAAAAATCATTTAAACTTTTATACCCAGCGAACTTCCCGCGGCTTTTGGGGGCGATTGTATAGGTGACACTGGCAGCTTTTTCTTGAGTGTTTATGCCACCCTCGGGGAAATAAGCAGAAGTCTCCATCCAGTTAGTTTCGGCGGTCCTAGCAGCCGGTGAGCCCGAGGGGCGCGCAAATTCTTTAACATCCACTAACCGCCTCTTGGTGCTCCCTCCGCCTTCTCCTGCCCCTTCCTCTCGCTGCGCATTTAAAAAATCCAATGCCGCCGCCACCCTCAACATCTTCTCTTCTATGGAGTCGGCCCCCGCCGCCTCCGCCGCCGCCTCCGCCGCCCCCGGTATGCTCGACTCGACGCCGCGGCTGCGTTGAGCGGCGTCCGCCCCTGTCGTACCTCGACTGGACGCTGGCACCGGCGATGCATACAGCGTCGTCTTCCTCAACCAATTGTGAAAATTTAAGTATCCAGCTGACGTAGATATATATGTGGCAAAATCTCTTATGTTTTTATTTTTGTCTATTCGTGCTATGTCTATCAGAGGCTTTAAACTATAAAAGGCTTCTTTTTGAAAATTATTAGATGTTGTATTCCCAATAGAAGCTACAGCAAAAATAGAAGTTAAAGCAAAAGTTGAACTAGCTACCGCCGCACCACGCACGTTTAGCTCCGTTACCGCCGTTAAGAAACTTGAACCACTATACGCCAAACCATATGCCCCCGCCGCCCATGATAACACTGTTGTTAGAATATTAAAATATTGGATGTCCTCGACTGCTTTACATAACGCAGAATTGCCTACACTGGCGTGCATATTAGAAAGTTTAGTTTTAATTTCATTAATGATATCTTGACCTGTAGAGAAAGAAACTAATTTATTTTCTTGATTATATTGCGGATTATGTTTTATTAAAAAAGGGACAACTATAGATAATAGATCATGTCGTAATTTATAGCCATCTGCGTCGCCGGTCAGCGGCCATATAGCACGCACTATATTCAACACCTTTTCGAAAACATCTTTAAAGGTGCGACTCGTCGTTTTAAGACTACCTTGTTCTATTTTTTCGAAAATATTATTCTCGCTATTGCTGTCGTCGCCGACAACAAATACTGGCTCATTAGCGATAGCGCGACGCTTGTCCGCCGGCTTCATCTTGGCCGTAAATCGGGATGACCCGCTCTGCACATCGTCTTCGAAATCGCCTAACAAAGCATTTCTCCCAATAAATAATTGTGCCACCCGATCAGCCTCATTGTCTTTCTCACTGGCGTATATAAAATTCTTCAGTTCTTCATAGAAATCTGCCATCAAAAAATAAAAATCCTTGTTGGAGTAATAACTAATATTTTCTTCCATCAAAGAAGACTCAACCGGCTCAACAGGCTCAACCAGGTCTTTCAACTCATCAATGACTGAGGATTGGGAGGACGCTTCCTTAACTGCGACCAAATTATTACGCCGTTTTTTTAAAAAATCTACCAACCATCTCATAAAACATATTGCACATGGTAGCGTAAATCCGGAGAATGCTCCTATGAATGAGTCTAGTGTGCCACCACTTTGCTTGCGACGCCCGCCGCGGCCCAAATACATCGGCGCCGGCGGCGGCATCATAAGTTTGTCAATTAAAACTTGAAACCGCTTCAACTCTTCGTCCTCCCCCGCCTCCGCCACCTGCCTCTTGGCCCGCAGGTGCTCCGAATCCCAGAGTTTCTTCGCCTCGCCGCCCTGCGCATTTTGCAATTTCTCCAACATTTCCTGATCCATCGTGCATTTAAATAAATTAAGCATAATATCTATCTCCATGAACTCGGGCGACACAGGGTCGGTGACCTCGGTGGTCGTGTTGTAAGGGTCGGGGGACTGTAACGACATCCCTCGTGATGGGAGTTCGGGTTCGGGCGTCACGCTCTCGGGCGGCGGCATCTCCGCACGCGCCTGATCAAGGAACTTGTCGAACATTCGCGCCCGCGAACTCGCCTTGGCTTTGCGCCGCCTGCTCCTCCTCCCCCTGCGCCTGCTCCTGCTCCTGCTCCTGCTTCTGCTTCTGCTCCTGCTCCTGCTCCTGCTCCTGCTGCTGCTCATGCTCGCGCCGGGCGAGCGCTCACTCCCCTTCCTCCTCCTCCTGCTGCGCCTGCTGCTGGTCGAACCAGGCGACTGTTCCGTCGAACCAGGCGACTGTTCCGTCGCCAGCAGAGTTGGTATCCTGGTAATAGGTGCGCTCATGGGGCGGCGCCGAATGGGGGACTCGACATTCATGTCCTCGACGAGAAGATTGTCGTCATCTTGTGAGTATAATGGCATTATACTATATGCAAATATTTAATTTTTTGGTATATTTACTTCTTTTACTAAATTTATTTTACTTTTCTTTTTGTCTACATCCTCATATATTTTTTGCTGTAATTTCATATATTCCTCTACTTGCTTTTCATCATCAGTCCAATTTGGATGCTCGTTTTCCCATTCCTCAACAAGTGTTATATATTTATGTTGAAGACCTCGCCCCCCCTTCTCTAAAAGTTCATCCACCTTTTCTTCCTCTTTTTCCCAATCCTTATTGTTTTTGATACACAACTTCTTTCTTTTTGGATCATAACAGTGAATTGGTCTTTTATAAACACCCAATTCATTCATTTTGTTACAAATTGCATTCGATATACTTGTGGTAATATTACTGTCTTTTAAAGCTTTTAAATCATTTACTTCAAATTCAATGGATTTGACAAAATCACTCCAATCTATAGCATCTTTACAATCCTCATTTAAAAATATATTTAAATTAAACTGCGTATTATTATTATTATTTCCTATCTTAGGAACCAATTCTGAAATAACATCAGACTGTTTCTTCATCTGATTAAGTGCTTCTCCCATCATTTTTATTAAATCTGTCTTATTTAAACTTTCCAAATCACCTACATCCTCGATATTTGATATATCTTTTGTGCTTACATGTTTTTTTTCAGTCTCATTACACTTTTTTTTATGTCTCCACAGACCTGATCTATCGTGATAAACTTTATTACAAATATCGCATGTAAATTTGGTTGGTGCATATTTTTCGTTGCTAAATATGCATTTTTGTTGCCGATTGTGTTTCAGTGTGGAAATATGTTGTGTCCATAGCGATTTCTTGCTGCATCTATAGTTGCATTTTTCACAAAAAAAATCCGTGCATATTTTTGGCATATTTTTTGTTGCGGATGTTGCCATAATTTAGCAACAGAAAATATGCTTAAATTATTTAAATTTAAAATATTTTAAAAGTCAGTAACAAAATATTTTATATAGGTTTTTGAAAACAGAGCATTATGCTCTAAAACGGAAAATTCACAAAATTTCATAAAACTTTTCAGGATTTTTCAAAAATGGACAAAAATATTTGTCCATTTTCTTTTTTTCTGATATGTTTCACAAAAATTTAAAAATAAGATAAGACTGACTTAATAGAATTTTTTAATAAAAGTTAGTAATCACATGAAACATGTAGGTTATTTAATCGTGTTTTTATTAATTAAAATATTGCTGTAGAAGGATTGCAGCATAGGGAAAGTTAGGGTCAGTTGAATTGGTTATATTAAGGTCTTCTAAGGTGTTCATTAGATCCATGGTTGTTTTAAAATAACCTACACCGAAGGCTATAGAAAATAATATTTCCATAATTACAACAATCATTTATAAAAGTAAATATAAATAATTGTATTAATAAACAAAATTGATATACAATAATAAAAACAATGTAATGCAATTATGATGAAACCCGCCTGTGTTCTAGTGCTTTGTGTAGGCGCCTATGCATTTATGCCGAGTATGCATGTAGAGAAAAAAATGCGTTCAAAATATACGATCTTAAACTATAAAAGTAGGGATAATAAATGTAGTAATAATGATTATGATGGTATTCCCTCATCAGAAAATATGGATGAGGAATGCGATGTACAAGATATGTATACAAATATAACAGAAACAAGAAAAGAACAACTGATAGATGATTTTAAGTTTAATATTACATTCTTTGATTGTTTTATGGCCTTGCTGTTTGGTGGCAAGTGGAGTGCGGCATTCTTTTGGAAGGAGGTTGAAAAGCAGGCGATAAAAGATAGTATAAAGTTTGTTTTAATTGTTGGTGTGGTATATGGTATTTACACAGGTATGACATTTACTGTTACAAATGTTTAACATTTAAACTAACGGACCAATCAAGACCATTTAAATTAAGGATGCGCCCTTTATCATCTAATAGTGAAACCTTCATTCTGGTTATATCAACAGGACCAAAGTAATTACGTTCATTTTTTTGTATAGGACTACTAAACTCAATAAAAGGGAATGATATATTATCACTGCTCCATTTTAGAGGTTTAGTAATAGGTATTTTAGCAAATACATTAGATGTTGTGGGAGAAACGGTTTTAAGTATAGATTTATTATTTCTGTCATTTAAAATATAGTTAAATGTATTTATTTGAGCATTTGTTAGAGTTTTCATGGTAGTTATTTGTTGTAATTGAAGAGTTCCACTTGACCCCGAACATATATAATTGGTTTCCTGATTGTAAGCAGGAGGATCAAGAGAATGGTCGGGCGTTGCTATACCAACTAACCCTTGGTTAAAATAATTATTGTTAAAATCATCAATGGTAAGTATTAAATAACGAGTTCCCCATGTGTCAACTATGGCTTCACCAGTTATTTTTCCACCTGATGAGTCGATAGTATATGAAGAATTTCTGAAACCCAATAACCAACCAAGATTGCTGTTAATTTTAGAGTTTTCAAGACCACTTGTATTGTATAATTCATCAAAAAATGTTATAGTCATATTTTTGGATGATGTATTTTGTATAGTTATTTTACCAGAATTAATAGTTAAGAATGTACTAGCTGATATATCAACAAGAACTTGATTTAACTCAGTAATTAGATCTGAAGGTGAATAATTACCAGAATCAATATCATATTGAACATCATCAATAGTAAATGAATTTGTTCCATAAGCAGAATCAAATGTATACCAAGAATAAGGTATTTCAATGGAATAAAGTGACATGTTAATAACTTTTGTTAAGGTTTCAGACAATTCAAGAGTAAATTGTGTAGTAGTAGCATTATTAGTATTAATAATTTCTTTATATTCACTATTAATATTAACATTGCAGGTCATTATTTTTTGAGTAGTATAGTCGACATCTATTTTGTCCATAATTTGTTGCTTATCATCAGAATCAATATAAGTTAGTAATATTTCTTGAACATCTATTAAGAAATCATATATTTCTTTATTATCTTCGGCCTTTATAAGGTTATTTTGTATATTCTCTCTAATTTTTTCTTTTGTTCTGTCAACAGGATTTTCTATACCAATTAAAATAAATAATTCATCTTCTGAATAATTTTTTGGATTTAAATCGTTAGTCATTATATTTATATTTATATTTATATTTAAAATTGATTATGAAATATTAAATATAAAATAATAATATCTATAAGTATGACAGAACCAAAAACCTGCAATGTATGTTGTGAAGAGTTTAACAAGAGCAATCACAAGGAAATACACTGCAATAACTGTGATTATTCTGTTTGTAAAACATGTGCTAGAACTTACCTAACTAACACTACTTCAGATCCTAAATGTATGAATTGTAATGTAGCATGGAACCGTAATTATATGGTTATGAATCTTAATAGATCTTATATGGAAAAAGAATATAGACAACATAGACGAAATGTTTTAGTAGACGCAGAGATGGCGCGAATGCCTGATACAGTTAGATTTGCTGAGGAGGTGAAGGTAACAAAAGATCTTGAAAAGGATAATGTAACTTATAGACAGCAAATTAAAGATTTGCAGAATCAAATTAATAAATTAAATACACAAATTCATAGAAATTCTCGTAGAATCGCTTATCCACATGCTGAACTACAGGGTGAATTCGCCGTTGGGGGTCAGGCGGAAAGAAACAAGTTTGTTATGGCTTGTCCTCACGAAGGTTGTCGTGGATTTTTATCATCTGCTTATAAATGTGGATTGTGTAATATGTTTACTTGTCCAGACTGTTTGATGATAATTGGTGAGAATAAGAATGAGGAACATAAATGTAATGAAGATAATGTAAAATCAGCAGAAATGATTAAAAAGGATACTAAACCTTGTCCGGCATGTGGTGAAAGGATATTTAAAATCATGGGTTGTGATCAAATGTTTTGCACATCGATTAAAAAAGATGGTGGAGGGGTATGTGGAACAGCATTTAGTTGGAGGACAGGTAAGATAGAAACAGGTACAATTCATAATCCTCATTTCTATGAGTTGCAGCGGCAGGGGGGTGGTGGAGGTGGAGCGGTTAGAAACCCCGGAGATGTTTTGTGTGGTGGTGTTCCTGATATAAGATACTTTGGTCAGTGTTTAGCAGCATTTCTTTCTAAAGGTAGGACGATAAATTTATATCAAATCCATAATCAGAATCAGGAACTTATGATTCATCATTTAGACCTGCCTGTTTTGGAAGATATTTATGGAATTCATCAATTCGCATCGGAAATAAATCAATATGAACTTCCACGTCTTAGGAGAGAGGTAACAGATTTAAATGATCATAGAGATATTCGAATTAAATATCTATTGAAAGAAATAACTAAAGAGGAAATGAGTAAACAGGTAGATAAAAATGATGTTATTAGACAAAAGAAAGCTGAGTTGTTGAATGTTATGGAAATTTTAGGAGTTACAGGAATAGAGTTTCTTAACGATTTGTTTACAAATATTAATTTGCATAACATTATATCTGATCCCAACCAACAAACAGTTCGTAGGTATATGCAAGTTTCAGGTTTTCAAAAAAAAATGAAAGATATTAGCGAACACAACTGGCACCAAGAAAAGAGTAGAGTTATTAAAGAAATAAACGATAAACTAGAACATCTTAAAAATGTAATTAAATATTGCAATGAACAGTTTAAGATTATAGGAGTAACATATAATTGTATGGCACTGAATATTCCTGAACGTGCAGAAGTAGCACATAGAACCTTTAATTCTCCATATGATCGTTTGCGTGCCATTTGGAAGTTCCAAAGAAAGAAGTATTGTCTTAAGGATATAAAGAGTTAGAGCGATTTAAAAATAATGACTATTACTATGAGCTTTATTCAATCATCATGGCCGAAACCTATTTATCTTGAAAAGACTTCTTCTCGTAAACAAATAAAATCACAACAATTTTTTTATAAAAATGATAATGGGGTTGAGAATATAGAAAATATAACTAATAGTATAGTTCAACGCTCTGCTCCTAAATATTTTTTTGATCAGGTTTTAGTTTGTGCAATGGTATGGTGGATAATATTAGGTGGAATAAAAAAAAATTTAGTATCAAAGTTTAATCATAATGGAACTCGATATTGATAATTCCATGCAATAGCAGTTCCGCCGCCACTGTTACAAAATGGGCATGGAATCATTTCTGTAAAATTACAATTGGTACAACCAGATTTACATTGGTTGCATCTTATAAACCTAGTTCCCTTACAAAAGAAACACATATTTTGAGGTTCAATAGCAGTTGTATCATGATCGTCTTGATAATAAGTATATCTATTATCATATACTGCAGAAGCAAAATTTCTATATTTTATACTATTAAATAAATAAGATTTTTTATTTAAAGCAGTTACAAAGGTAATAACCCTGGTGTAAAACATTAGCATATTAATTGTATAAGTTAATAATATATTTATTTCAATTAAACATATTATTATATTAAATATATGTCTGATACTATGGTATGGTCTTTTACGTATGTAATAGTGATCTTTTTATTTTTTATACTGTTTGTAGATTGGCGATACATATGCCCCAATTATTGCGATAACGAAGAAAATATAGATTATGTAATTGTATAATATAGATGACAAATAATTATATATTTGTTTTTATTGATAATAAATGGTATGATATAACAGAATTCATACCTAAACATCCAGGAACTAAGTGGTTACATCTTTATAATGGTCGCGATATAACTACAATATATAAATCTATACATAGAAGAACAAAAATACATCCATTATTAGAAAAGATGTTTATCAAAAACTTTTATACAGAACCTAAAATAATAGATCCTGAATATAATTTTGATTCTCCATTTGCATTAGAACTTAAAAAGATATATAAGAATCATTATAAAACCGCACCAATTATATGGTGGTATAGAACCTTGTTAATAAATATATTATGGATTATAACTGAATGGAATTATAAATCTGGTCCTAATTTTATTAACAGCACAACACTTGGTATAGCATTTGCCTTAATGGGTTTGTGTATAGGTCATGATGGAAGTCATGGTGCCGTTGGTAGTGCGCGAGTTAATGATTTATTTGCGCACTATATGGATTTCATAGGAAGTTCAGCATTAAACTGGCACCATCAACATGTTAGATTGCATCATCCCTATACAAATGAAATATCACGTGATCCAGATACTAAAGCAGGTCAACCCTTGATGGAAATCCATGATGTAAGTAAAAAAAATAGATATCAACGTTATATGGCACCGCTTTTATGGTTATTTGGATTATCAGTAGTATTTAATTTAAGTAGACTTTGGCGTTTAAAAGGGATTGATAGATGGTTAACAGTATTTTTGCGATTGTTGTTTTTATATAGAGTGTTTTATCCATCCTTTTTATTTGGTTCATATGTAGTTTTTGTTACAGGATTTATTTTATCAAATTTATTTATAATCTCTCACAATACGCCAGAACTTAAAAGAGATCCATTTAATAAATCTAACTGTTGGTATAAGTGTCAGATAGAATCTTCATCTACATATGGTGGTAAAATTGCTGGATTCTTAACAGGTGGATTAAACTATCAGATAGAGCATCATATATTTCCTAATTGCAACTCATGTTATTTACCTAATATACATAATGAAATAAGAAATATATGTAAAAAAAATAATGTTAACTATTCTTATTATCCTAATTTATTAACTAATATTTATACTACATATATCCACCTGTTTGGTTAATGGAAGGGAATGGTTCATCAGATGATATAAAGTTTCCACGATCTGTTGCCATTTGTCGAACAAGGCGAGGCGGCGGCGGCATATTGGTTTTTTCAAGTTCCCATACACGACTTTGCAAATCTTCAATCATCATCATTGCACACTCCAACTTCTGTTCAATATTATTTGGATTCGTTGGATTATTATTTTTATAAACAGCCCAATAATATGGTTCATCATAAACAATTCTACCCTCCTCGCCGCGTTCAATCTTTTCACGAAGGTTAATTGCTGCTGTATTTTCAAACCACGTTTTGAAATGAACAAATGCCATATAATAGTCTCCATTATTTCCACTTTTCTTAACAAAATCTACTCGTTCTACTTCACCGATATATAGCATCATACAAACATGTTTAATAGTTTGCTCATCAGCAGCACTAGGGTGAACGAAAGGAATATAGATGCTCGTGATAGAAGACATACTAATAGTTAGTATATTTATAAGTATATTATGTGCTTCAATTTTTAGTTTTTTTAAAAATATTGGTGCCTTTTTCTTGGTGCCTTTTTCTTGGTGCCTTTTTCTTGGTGCCTTTTTCTTGGTGCCTTTTTCTTGGTGCCTTTTTCTTGGTGCCTTTTTCTTGGTGTT
>Ga0187217_1000699_pt1 | contig 13869 bp, 25 predicted proteins | sample 15SPOviralmetaG_FD_130165 | JGI IMG/M metagenome (GOLD analysis project Ga0187217, IMG submission 130165) | Marine viral communities from the oligotrophic San Pedro Time Series (SPOT) site, San Pedro Channel, CA, USA - 15 SPOT_SRF_2010-09-15... | ecosystem: Environmental > Aquatic > Marine >... | reverse complement strand
CATAAATCTATTTATAAGATTCTATGAGTCAGTTTCGATATAAAATGGATTGGGTACAATATTACCATTAGTTTTTACACTAATGATTTTTTCTTCATGTAATTTTTTGATTGTTCTTTCAGCGCCTTCACGTATACCAAGTTGCCAAGATTGATACGCACAGAAAGATATACATATTCCGACTAAAAGATATTCCATTATAGGTATACCTTTTCAACCCAAACTTGATATCCCTTTTCTTTCATTTTACTGGCAAAAGCTACAGCAGATTCTTCTAGTTCATAGAGATATTCTGCCACAACCTTTTGATTTTTCTTAGCTGTTATTTTATAAGCTTTATCTTTGATAGACATATACATCCATTTTTTCAGCATGTCTTAACGGTAAAGACTGATCGTATTTTCTTGCGTATGAACCATCAGCAATTGCGTGTATAGTTCTTGGACCACGACCTTGGCACTTTACATAATACCTAGGAAACTTAGCTCCTCTTGGATTCATGTAAGAAATCTTTTCGTTTTCTTTAGCATGTAAATTTACGGTGCTTATGGTTTTTCTAAGTCTTTGAAGTTCAAGCATATCGCCTGCGCTTCCTGTGTGTACTGTCATTACGTAACTAGTTGTTCTTGGATTTTTCATATTAATGTATTGGCCTCCCGCCTAAAGTTTCAAGTTCAAAATTGCCTTGGATATCATGACCAGTTCTCTGTAAAACTGATTCACAAAGCTTGTCCCATGATTGATTAATAGTTTCTGGATTTTTATCCTTAGCCCAAACTAATTCTATCATATCCAATTCGACGTCTACAGGTATGTTTGTAGCAATGTGTGTCATTGATAATATCATGCTTATGCCTCCTCTAGTCTTTTAGCTACAAGTAAATCTATTACTTGATTTCTATCAGTTGTAGCAACTCTTTCATCGAATGAATCACAAAGACCTGGTTTTGACCCACCTAGTAATTCTATTAAAATAGAACCTGTAGTCATTGCCATAATCTCTTCGATTATCGTAAGTGTTTTTGGTTGGTTTGTCATATTTATCTCCTTATCTTATTTTTAAATATAGATATATTATACCATACTTTCAAGCAAATGTAAACGTTTATTTTCACTTTTTTTGAAAATAATTGTGAGAAAGTGTTGATGCGAGAGAAAAGGTGGGGAGCTGTGATGGCTCCCCCATGATAATCATTACTAAAGGAGTGTTATACTTCTTTTGCTATAAAAGTGTATACACCGTAAGCAAGGGCTACCCAAGCTACTAAGTCAACTAAGCCACCTAGTAATAGGTATGATAATGATAAGCCGACAATAAGTCCGCCGTCCCAAGATGTACGTTCTGCCCATCTTGCCATTAACCATGCTTTTGCTGTATTTAACATGTTCATATAGTTCTCCGTCTATAGTTTGAAGTCAGCAAACGAGTCATTACTTTCGCGTTCACCAAACTTATTTATCGGCTTATCTGGCACCATTTCTGTCATAATGTCTGATTGAGCCGATTCCTCTACATCATATAGTTTCATGCGGGAACGGTCCACACCAACTACAAATCTCTTGTACTTGGTTGGGTCGTTATATCTATTCTTCAATTGTTTTACTAGCAATTGACCTAATTCTTCTAGTTCCTCTGTTGAAATAAGAGCAAACATTAAATCAGCCGTTGCTGGCAAACCAAACGATTCAGATGTATCTTCAAGACCGACATCAGTATTACTGAAACCAGACCTCGTGGTCTGTGTTGCCGATACTATTGGAACATTGAATTCCACAGCCAATCCCCGAAGTTCTTCGGCTATGGCTTTAATATAAGTATAACTATTTATACTTCCACCCATGCCACGCATGCGGCTTGAGGCACAAATATTTAAATAGTCAATATATATCATATCAGGCTTAAATGTCTTTTTGAGTTTAAGCTCATTAAGTAAAGCTCTGAAATGACCAGTGTGTGCAGAACCAGTAGGATATTCTTTCACTATAAGTTTACCTACAGATGATTTTGCAATTTTTCCAATCTTATCATCGAATACATTTTTAGGTAATGACCCAAGAGATTCGATTGGAAGGTTCATGAGATTCGCATCAATTCTTTCAGCGATTCTTTCTTCAGCCATTTCCATTGTTATGTACAATACATTCTTTCCTTGATTAAGTACTCCTGCTGCGCAATGACACATGAATAATGACTTACCTACGCCTGTTCCGGCTAAGGCAATGTTAAGTGTCTTATTAGGTAGACCACCTTTTGTTATTTTATTAAAGTAATCTAAGTCAAACGGTATTCTGTCTTCTTTACGATTATAAAAATCAAACCTTTGTTCGCTATCATCAATATAATCATGACCAATTTGTTCATCAAACGAAACACCAAGAGCTTCAGATAGTATTTCAGGTATAGCACCTTCACTTCTTTCTTTATCTTTACCATCAATGATTCCTATTGAATCCATAATAGCATTATAAACTGCTCTTTCTTTACACCACTTTTCAGCTTCAGTAATTAGGTAATCAGTATCGATATCAGATTTATCGATAATTTCTGTTACTAATCTTTGAGCATTATTTAATATATCTTCAGGAGCTTGTATTTTCTTTAACTCAAGCTCTAAGATTTTTGATGTTGGTAATTTATTATGTTTGCTTACAAATTGGACTATAAGGTCAAACACAGTTTTGTGTGTACCTTCAAAATACTCATTCTTTAAATATGGTACTACACGTCTACAGAATTCTTCGTTATGAAGAAGATGATTCAGTATGTGTGTCGGTAGTTGATTCTCCATTTCCAATTCCTATTGTTGATAAATTATTTTCTCTAGCATAATCTAGAGAATCTGTTATTATATATTGTAGTACCGAACCTAAGTAATTTTTAAATGCTTCATCTTTCTCAAGTTCGTCTACACTAAAATCTGCTGGGTCCTTTACTGTAAAGTTAAAGCTTAATGTTGCCATATCTAAAGCTGTATCTTCTTTGACACCAACTTGTCCATATATGACTATAACATTCTTCCAAGTGCCTGTCTTAAGTTTGACACCTTGAAACGCGCTTGTTTCATTCTCTACAATTGAGTAGTCATTTTGATTTATGTTATACATTACTCTTCCGTATCAATATCAAGGTCAATATCAACCATTGGTCTATGTCCAATAGAGTAATATGTTTTGACAAATTCTTTAAAGTCTGTATTTTCAAAGATTGGGTCCCAGAACTTTTTCTTAAGAGTATCTTTTTCTCTTACTTTAGGTTCTAGTATTTCTCCTGTCTTCATATCAACTGGAGCGTACCAACCAACGTTTGGTTTAACTACATATCCACCAGCCATTGCAACATCGAGTAATCCTGAGTATTGAGCAATACCACCTTCCCATGTTACTGAGATTGGTACTTTAGATTTTTCTTTTACAAACCTTGATTTCTCTACATTGATTACAAAATGATACCCTTGTATTTCTGTACCTTTTTTCTCTTGACGTCTTCCAATAATCCATATATTGTCTGATGAGTAATAGATACCTGTACCACCTGAAACAACTGCTTTAGGAAACAATCCAATTTCTTGATAGGTATGATTAACAGCAAGTAAAGGAACATTCTTCATGGTTAGATAAGGAGTAATCATTCTGAATAGTCCCTTTAATGCTTTAGCTCTCGACATATCAGCGACTGACTTTTCGTTGAGGGCATCTTCCAACTCTTTCTTAGAGGCTAAGTTTCCAATTGAATCAATAACAACAATTACTTTATCTCCTCTTTCGATATTCTCAAGTTGGCCTACCAAATCGAACTTAAGTTGTTCGACATTTTGGACTGGTGTATGCAATACTCTTTCAGTATCAATGCCAAATGATTCGAAATAAGATTGGGGCGAACCAAACTCTGAATCATAAAATAGCATTACTGCATCTTCATGTTGTTTAAGATAGGCTGCACCCATCAATAAAGCAAATGAAGTTTTAAAATGTTTTGAAGGGCCAGCAAGAACTGTAAGTCCTGAAGTTAATCCTCCATCGATATCACCTGATAGCGCAACGTTAACCATTGGAACATTAGTGACAGTTATATCTTTTTCAGCAAATAATACTGAATCAGATAGAATAGATGTATCTTTAATTTTACTATTCTTTTTTAATTTATCCATTATAGACATATTATCTTCTCCTGGCCTTTGATGGCCTATTAAACGCATCTAGCATTCTTTGTTGTTTACGACTTCTTGAAACAGCTTCAGCCATTTTTCTTTTTCTTTTGGCTGCAGGTTTTTCATAAAACTCTCTTTTGCGTACCTCTTGTACGATACCTGCGTTATCACAGGCTTTTTTGAATCTTCTAAGACCAACATCAAAAGGCATTTCTTTTGCTGGTCTTTTGTCTCTAGGATTACGATTCTTCCTAGGTGTTAAATCTATACTTGGCATAGTTCTCCTTTATTAAATTCTATAGTACTATTATACCATAAAATCAGTGAGTTGTAAACTGTTTTTTTCAAAATTATAGGTTCTTTTTTTATTATCCTGAACTAAGAACTTTGTGTCTACCATCTCAAGCTGATTGTTTAAATATTTTTGAACCATTCGAGCAGGATGCTCGGCTGTAGTCACTGGTACATTTTGACATATGTGGTTCAACGACCTTTTAGGATTTAATAGTATAAAGTTAAATGGTAACTTCATAAGCGATAAAGCTTCTCTTACTGTTAAATATCGGTCTTCGTCTGGATGTGTTAAGCATGTTGGCATATGACCTACAAAGGCTCCTATTTTATCTTTAGGAATCTCAGTAGTTTTTCTCATTATGTTACCACCTGACTTGAGCTTATGGTATTGTCTATCACATTTCTTTGCGACATTATCATATCCATGTTCTCTCATCCATTTTGCAACTTCTTTATAAGTTGTTCTTTCTTCTATATAATCCATAGGATTAGTAGTTTTTTCAATTTTATCTTGAAACTCTTTATGTGTGATTCCACCTTCTAATACTTCTAGTACGTATTTATAGTATGGATTCTCTGATGGGATAGCGTCATTGCAAAGTATCTGACTCATTGGGTCATTATCACATCTTTTGACTGCTCTTATATCATCAGCAATTGTTGTAGGTTGTTCATATATGTACTCAAAGAGTGGGACTTCGTCTCCTTTCCAAAAGAAGTAAAATGTGCGATCTCTTACTTGACTTAATCCATGTAATATAGATTTTGTTTTAAAGATACTCATTGTATAACCATTCTTCTCTGCTATCTTTCGTAATCTCTTTACTACAGGTTCTCCCATCTTACTTGCAAGCCTTGGAGCATTCTCTCCCCAAAAGACTTTCGGTTGTACTTCACCGAGTACATATTCAGCTGATTTATACATCCATTCGTTCATTGGATTAGTGCTTGAAGCAGAGGGACTAAGGGAACTAAGCCCCGCACATGGGCACACTGTATTAATCACATCAACTTTTTCTGTGTAACTCGCTCCCTCTGAGAGGTTCAAATATGGGACCTCATGTTTGTAATAATTGTTTAAGTGAGATTCATTATCTTGAAAGCCGTCAAAAGTAAGAAAATACTTTGGCTTCTCTTTAAAGACATTCTCCATTGCTATTGTTTCTCCACCTATAAGTGGTACTATACTCGCATAACTCATGCAAAAAACTCCTCTAATCCTGCTGCTTCTATTCCATTCCAATATGGATAGAACTCTCTGGATAAATGTATTGATTGTGGTTTCTCCATGTATTTAAAATCGAGCTTACCTTCTTTATTAAAGAGATGACCGGTCCATCTTTTGATGCCGTATTCTTTCTCTATATAATCGTTAAATTTATTTCTTGCATCATTTCTTTCTGACCAAGAACCGTAAAATGGTTGTCCTTTATAATATCCTGATTGTGGTATTCTTCTACTGACATCTTCTATTGGAAGCAACTCATATATCTTTGCATTATATTTATTTGCTTCTTCAATATACCTATCAGCTAAATCTTCTATCTTTTGTCCTAATCTGATTACGTGATGTCTTATATCTATATTACCAAAGTAACATTCTATCTCTTCGTAATCAAATGGAATATATTTATCAAATCCATCATTTATAGCTCCATTTAAAGTTTTGAATGGAACACTGTTTACTGTCCAACCTGGTCGATACATGCAAATGGAATGACTATCACCAATAACTATTTTATTAGTTTGATTAGGATAGTCAATTCTTTCGGCTTCATTGTACATGCGTTCTAGATTTTTAAGGTCTACCTCATGCCATTCCGGTTGAACCTCTTTCTTAGCTGATTCCAGTTTTGATTTAACCATTTCGTGATACGGCGGGAAGTCGATTCCAATTGAAAAGACTCTGCCTTTGAACTTAGAAAAGTTGACAGTGTTCTTAACATAAGGAAAACCATATACGCCACCAAACATATTAATTCCACCAGACCAATCAGTGCCGTGATAGACCCAAAGGTTATCATAATCATTGTGGTCTTGAATTTCTCCACCATAGTTGACATCGCAGTTTCCATATTTCTCCTTTATCATATCGCCATACATTACTCCTGCAGCTCCTCTATGAGAGCCTGGCCTTTTGGCTATAGGAATAAATGGACAATTAATTATATTTTTCATTAGATATATTATACCATACTTTGGCACAAATGTAAACGTTTTTATTCAAAGAATTCAGTAAGATTATTCGTCTTCTGTACTCGTGCTACACGTCTACGCGCGCATGCTCGTTCATCTTCTCTTATCTGTAGGTATACACCAAACTGACATGACAACACTTCAGTTCCGTAGTATTTAAGAGAATCTTGTTCGTATTGAAACAATTTTGTACCGTCCTTCTTATTTATATTAAAAGCTTTAGGATGAAATACGACATTCTTTGTTAATCCTATTTCATCTGAATTTTCTCTCATGTAGTATATTGCTTCATCATATAATTTCTTTGGAGCATCTGGCCACATAAGTTGTATTGTATATACTGCTCCTGGTCCAGGTGAAACAAATCTTTGGTCATGATGATACTTCATTTGTGGTAATACAGATGATGAAGCAGCTCCGTGAAATCCATAGTAATGTCCAATGCCAGGTTGTTCTCTTAAGAGAGTATATATTTCTGACATATGATTACATTGTTGCATTCTTTCTAAGAATCCAGTATCTCTAAACGAAGATACCCATTCACAAACATCAACTGCATGAAACTTTCTATCTTTGTCATTGTATTTTTGACGACAAAAGTTTCTAGCCGATGTTTGAATAGATGTATGCAACTCTGTTGTTCCCCAAATTGGTTGCTTGTTTTGAATAGCTTTATCTAAATTATTACGAACAAATTGAATATACTCTTGGTCATTATCAGCTATCTTATCGAAATCAACAAAAACATTGTCTTCTCCTGAAGCAAGAAAATGAACTCCTCTTCCTCCATAGAAATGAGATATAAAAGTATTGCCAACAATATTCATTATTGACGTATCTAAACTTGCAATCTCTTGACCTATGAATCTCATACGGTCATCTAATGTAATTGTTGGATGAAAATATTCTACATCTTCTCCAAGTCCATAATCATTTTTGCCATGACGATTTACTGATTCGTATTGTTCATCGCTATAACCAAGTTGAATTGCTGACCTTTGGTTTACTTTATATAGAAACCAATTGAACTCTTTCATGAGTTCTTTATCGTAATTCGACCAGTCGTAATTATATTTAGTACTTGACACGTTCCTCGTTATCTCTTTTTAAATGTACAATAGAAATATTAGGACATCTTTTTTTGATTTCTTTAATTTGAATTGGGTCATCTTCAAAATGCATTTCTATTTCTACTCCCAAGTCTTTTAACATATTAATCATTTGACCTTTAAAGATGCCTGATGCTTTTCTTCCATACAATGGATTATCTTTTATTCCATGCGTGACATTAGGATTAGGCAATTTTCTTTTTAAAGGATTCATATAAAGAGTATTGTATATACCTCTTGACTCTAGCATTTTTACAGTAGCTTCTCTATCAGTGAAAGGCCGCCCAGTAATGATGATGTCATCTTTACCGGGTCTTACGCCTGTGGTGCCTTCACCAAAATAGATTACTCCGTCGATATCAAACGAATTAATTTTCATAATCGTTCTTCGCATCTTGGAAGGTGTGAGGCAGGTTTTTTGCCTTCGGTCTATTTTCTTTGAGCTGAGGAGTAGTTATATCGGTCAATACTCTCCTAGCTAAAGCATCACATTCAAATTTGGCATCTTGAGTTTTGAGCTGTAATGGAGGAGTCTTTTGAGTCCATGCTGATGGTCCTCTTAAATATCCTACAATGCCCATCTCTGAAGCTACCTTACAAAATCTAATTGCTGAAACAACAACTCCACCAGAGTTTGGAGAGTCCTGAACTGAAAGTCTAGCTGACATTTCATATCTTGCGCCTGCAAATCCATAAGCAACCATATCAAAGTTTGCTATTTTATTATCAGACGAGATATAATCTCCACCTGGTTTTTGTTGAACAGTAAGAGATGGTCCAGCAAATAATGTCATACCTGCAGTTGATTCTCCTCTTACACTGTTCTGTCCTTTTAAAACATTTTCTTTTGATACATGTTTGTTATGTAATCTATATTGTTTTGCCATATTAAGAAAATCAGTATTTGCTGTTCTTCCTGTTCTTATATGCTCTTGTCCTTGTGTAGAACCAGCAGCCATATTCATTTGAATATGTTGTGTTACCATTAGACCTGAATCTAACATAGCACCTTGTAGAACTTCTGACATTCTTGAAGCTCCCCAGGCTGACCTCATATCTGAACCAACAATTGTTAGTCCTGCATCTATGAATCTTTGTTCAGTTACCATAGCATCTTCTGTTGAGATTAATGTTGGTATACAATTTACGAAATGTATTCCTGCTTCTAAAGCAACATCAATCCAGTATTTAGAAGCTTCTTCTGAACCTACTGGCAAATAGTTAATTAATACATCTACATCATGATACTGTAATAATTCAACAGACCTTTCAAAAGATTCTGCTGGTACAGCTCCATTTACAAACGTAACTTCATCTGGATAATCGTGCATGTGTGGAGCTATTCCGTCCATCTCTGGAGCTGAATAGACCATTGCATCTTTATCTACGCATGAACTATTTGATGTAGTAGTAATTTTATCGACATGGTCCATAGCGCAATTAGGCTGAGCTCTTAAAGCTCTTGCTAGTTTCTTATTTACTTTCCTTTTATCGATATCAAATCCTATAACAAACTCGATGTCATGTACTGAATATCCTCCGATATCTTCGTACATTAGACCTATTTTGTCTTCAGGATTTTCATTATAATATTGCACTCCTTCTACTAAAGATTTTGCGCAACTTCCAACGCCGATGATTCCGGCTTTTATTTTTGACATATTATTCTCCTTATATCAGTTTATTTGAGTGAGAAATTTGACTGGCGTACCAGAGTAGCTCACTATATACTATTAGTTATAACACTTATCAGACCACTTCCGAGGATAATGACTGCTGCTGTGTTTAAAATTATCAATGCTCTATCTTTCCAGATAAGAGCTACTATTAACCAACCGAATGTTCCAACTAAGGAAAACGTTTGGTCATAGAGAGCAAGTTCAGGATTAGACCTGCTTGCCATAGCAATTAAAAGAATAGCTGATGCTACCCATTTAATATACCAATCAATTGTATACTTAGGAGTTGCACTCTTAAATATACGCTTTGAATTTTGTAGTTCTTTTTCGTCAAACTTCTGTGAATTCATATTCTACTCCTGCCTCTTTAAATATTTCATCTGTTTTACCTATTGCAGTTTTCCATCTATCTGGAGTAGCTTGAGAGACTGCAACAACTCTTAATACTCCTGCTTGTATTATTCCTAATGAACAATCTCCACATACTGGTAAACCATAAATGTATAATGTAGAATCTTTTAATGATATACCATTTTCTGCTGCATTATATATACAGTTCATTTCAGCATGTACAACATATTGATACTTAATTTCTCTTTTATTGTATCTTTCTTCAGTATCTTCTATACCTTTAGGAAACCCATTATATCCTGTAGACAATATTTTTCTATTTCTTACAGCGATAGCTCCAATTTTTCTACTTGGGTCTTTACTCCAGGTTGATACAGATTTAGCTATATCAAGAAATCTTTTATCCCACTTACTTAACAAGATCGAAATGCCTCTCATAAACATGAAGGTTTTGTACTTGCCAATACATATGACCAAGTTCGATATGAACACCACTGAAATATAAATCTTTTTGTAGTTTTTCTTGTACATATCTTTGCCAAGCATAATCATTTCTATATCCAAACATTACATCATTGCTTCTCATTTGAACTGCAGCGTGTAAGTATCCGTCACGAATATAATAAGTCACTGCATTAGTACAGATAAAATCATTCTTACCATTTTCTTTATATTCACGCCATATACTTGGTCTTTGATATATCATTGATGCTCTACGAGAATCTGGATTAACCTCGCTTAATTCTTTAAGAACTTGATTGTATTGTCTATGGTATGTTTTACTGAATATAAGATGACCATAATTAGAATTGATTTCACCATGAACATTAGCAGTATACTGCCAAGCTTGAGGTGGTTCTTTATCTCCTTCAGGATAGATATCTGTTATATTAGTAGAACATGATTCATACCAATCTAGTTCGGCTTGAATATAATCTTGATTTGGTGTACCAAATATTGCTGGTTTATCAGCAACAAAAGAAGCACCAATAACTTCTATAGTATCTACACCAGTTTTGTCTTTAACAAAGTTACCAGCTTTAAGATGTTTCTTAAATACTTCTGCAATATCTGCTGTACTATTCACTTGATACATTTGTCACCTTGTTATTAAACATATCTCTTTGTGGGTCTTGACCTTCCATTTTACCACGAGCATAAGCAACTGCAAAAGAACAATAGTTAATCATGTCTTTGTAAGTATCTTCAATGCTTTCGAAGTTTGGGTCATCAGCCGATTCAAGCAATGAAGTTGCTCTCATCATTTTACCAAGAATAATATCATGAATCGTATCAATGCCACGTCTATAATGCATTGCTTGTACTACTGTTGATTCAGAACTTTGATAGTCTTGAGATTTTTTAGTTTGTAGTTCTGCGCATTCTTGCAGGACTCTTAAGCTTTCTTTCATAATGTCTCCATAATTTATTTAATATATCTATTATACCATACTTTGGCATAAATGTAAAGGTTTATTTTTTAAATATTTTACTACTTGTATGTTTACGTAGTTCATCGCCTTTGCCTGGAAAGGTTGTTATAAGTTTCATTTTACTAATTGGCCAACCTTCCATTTTTCTGCCATTCTTAGTTGTTATCATTGTAGTGTCTTCTCTATCAGTACATTCCCATAACATTGCGTCAGGAGAATTATCATACTCAACAAAGAAAAGACGGTCAACAGATTTACATTTCTTGGCTTGGTTTTTCCAAGCAGTGTTAACTGTAAAATAACCAAATGGATGTCGATTTTGCGTTTTAACTTCTGCAGTTTCTTTACCAATCATTCCATCCTTTTCACTATCATACTTATACGTACTTTGTGTACCATTGTAATACTCAAACACAAGCTTTTCGCCTATGTCACCCATCTTTTCTTTTTTAGTTACCATAATTATTCTTCTGATATAATTGCTTTTATATGTTCCGCATCAATAATAACAGCAGCCTTTCCATCGACATTTACTGGCATTGATTTTGACCAATCTAAAAATACTCTTTGACCTGACATTAATGGACCAAGAGCTTCTGTACTTACAGCTAAAACTAGTCCTGGTTTACTTGCCTTGTCAATTGTATCGGTAAGTATAATACCGCCAGCTGATGTATTATCTTTTTGTACTTCACTGATAAGTACATTGTTTCCTATCATTTTCATGTTTCTCTCCTATTTGTAGAATATGTGATTATTAATATAGACTGTTTCATTTAGCGATTCAGCCCAATAAGGATAAACACTATCGTTATGATAATGTGTTGACCCCTCTGTAATATCCGGATAAGCTCCTTGTATTACATCTCTCGCAATATGTAGAGATTTTAACCATGTTGGACTATCTACTGGGTCGTCAGATTTTCCATCACAGTACCAACTAAATTGGCATTGATGCAGTATTGGCGCCATATTACCTTTCCAATTTTGTTTTAATTTTGCTTGGTATATAACTCCACAAATTGAAGTTGGATAATTCATATGTTCTAATCTATTAAGTACTACATGAGCTACTGCAACTTTTCCAGCTAATGGCTGATTGCCAGCTTCAAAGTATATGTTTTGAGCCATACAATAAATATCATTGTTAGCATCACTTGCTTTTAATTGGCCTGGTAGTAACAATATAAACATTAACAACGCTCCAAATCCCATGCCATATAAAAACGCTTTAAACGGGTGCGTATTTTTATTCATTAATAATACCTTCTACCCAATTTTCTGCTGTATTCTCAGCATATCTTTCTGAATGATTGTGGACTTTTCTTGTTGCATGAAAATCAGTGCCTTCAATTAAATCAACTTCAAATCCAAGTTTTGTTTTATATACCTTTGCCATTCTATTACCTTTTTGATATTGATGGTATACTTCTCTTTCTGTCATATTAACTCCTATATGTTATTTTTAAACACGAATTCGATAGCTCGTGCAGCTTCTTTTTCTAAATCTCTTTTATTATACCAACCGCCTGTATCAGTATCTAAATCTCTACAGATATATTCGATTTCTTTTGGTGTAATTGGATATCCTTTACTATGAGCATTGCCAGCTGTTGTTAACATGATTTGATACATTTTTGCATACCAGCCAGTTCCATTGATTACTTTATATTCATCAACTTGTTTCTTATTAACGAAAGGACAATCACGATATGATGTCCATGTATAATTTGTATTGTTTAATTCGTTTCTTTTTCTTTCAAGTAAAGCTTTTTGTATTGCTTCAGGAAATCGATCGAACATTGTTTGATTAGGTTTAACGTATGGATATTGTTCCATAAGTTTATGTGGGTCCATAGTATCTCCATCATGAGAGAATATGAAGTTAAAACTGTTTTTATATTTAGCAGGAACATAATACATTCTGCTTAGGTCTTTGGTTTGAGCATCAGCAATATCGCCAATCTCTTTGTTTAAAGCATACCAAAAATGCTTAATGTCTTCTTTGTTAACGACATCAGTTAATGGAAAGACAAGTCTAAACTTTGGCGACTCAACTGTAGATGATGCTGTTGAATAACATACATAACGATACTTATCATACTTTGATTCAATATCTTTCATATCACCGCTATAATCATCAATATCAAGAATACCAAAGCCAGCCCAACCTACAACATTATCATTTGCACGAGTAGTACCAGTTTGATATATTGCAGGACTTAAAAGCGGAGCATCTTTCTTTGTAGGATATTTAGTCGACTCAGAAAGCTTATAGAGAATAGCCTCGAACTCGTCGAAACTATTGTAATCCATACGCTTATCTGTTTTGTTGTCGTATATACTATCGAATATTGTTAAACTTACCATGATTTCCTTCATGACTTGGACCTTCCCAACCTTCTGGTTTGATTAGGTCCGGCAATCCTAGTGGATTGGGTCTTTCAGGTTTTACTCCTACTGTTTTATTTAAGTTTGCTTTAAGTACTTCATCCCAAGCTTTGTATGGGTCGACGCCAAATGCGTCAAGAGTACCAATAGCAACTACACAAATATCGATAAGACCATCGACGATTTCTTCTGCATCGTCGTTAGTTAATGCTGCTTCAGTTTCCATAAGTTCTTCTCTTATGAATTTAATCCTGAATTCTAAATAGCT
>Ga0187217_1000696_pt1 | contig 13899 bp, 19 predicted proteins | sample 15SPOviralmetaG_FD_130165 | JGI IMG/M metagenome (GOLD analysis project Ga0187217, IMG submission 130165) | Marine viral communities from the oligotrophic San Pedro Time Series (SPOT) site, San Pedro Channel, CA, USA - 15 SPOT_SRF_2010-09-15... | ecosystem: Environmental > Aquatic > Marine >... | reverse complement strand
GTTTGTAAAGCAGCAGATAGACTTCTAGGCATTAGGTAATAACCTCTCTAACATCAAATGAAATACTGTAAAAACCACTAGCATCAGTTGAATACATGATTTCATTGTTTTCAAGATATACAGTAAAGCTAGGTTTGTTTACAGTAACAGCTTCATTATCTGCAAGAGATGCTACTAAATTTGGAGATATGGTTACTGTGGCTGCTCCACCTGATGCATTAGCATCTTCAGACACCATGTACACCTTAGAATGATTGGCAAACTTAATATAATCTCCAGCCTTTAATGCTCCAGTTGTTTGTGAAAATCCATCAATAGCTATGGTGTTATCACCAGAAGTATGAGCTCCATTAACAACTATATCTGTTTCTGATTTGCTTGCACCTAAATTGTCTAATGGTGCTTGTATGGTAAAGTCCTCAAAAGAACCTTTTTGCTTTTGTAAAAATGCAAATATCTCTTGTGCTTTTTCTTGCTGTAAAGGTGGCATTGCCACTGTAAAAGAAAAATATTGTGAGCCTATTTGTCTTACTTGTTTTTTGCCAGATAAAGTCTGGTTTAAAAGCGTTGGTCTATTATCTTTAAAATTTAAAGTTCTAAAGTTGGGGTCTGTTGGAAATTGACCAGACATTTATACAACCCCCATCTTGCCCTGATTATTCATGGCATTGTTTATGATTGATGTTATTAATCCTTTTCTTGATGCTAGTAACTGATCAAAGCCAGCAGCATCAACTGTTGATATGTTGAAGTTGACTGTAGTACCCATGCCTTGACCTTTTGTATGGTCAACAACAGTTTCATTGGGATGTAATATAGCTGGGAATCCACCCTTACCATCTACACCACCAGCCCTAGCACCCATTCCTGTATAGCCACCACCATCTCCGCTTGGTATTGAGGTTGGTATATTTAAATTTGATTTTATGTCAGCAACTGACATTTTACCGCCACCAAACATACTTCCAAAGCCTGCAAACATTTTATCAATCACTAATTTTTGTATAGCAATTCTTATCAACTCTCTTACCACGCTTGTTGCAAAGTCTTTAAAACTAGCTTTGCCATTTTCCAAGAAATCCATGGTTAATTTAGTTAATCCATCATATGACTTTTGAAATACACCCTGCATTTCTTCTTGCATGGTTTTTATGTTTGTAAAGAAATCTTTGTAACCTTTTTCGGCATCCATAAGAAATTGTTGCAGTGCGGTTAATTCTTTAAATCCAGTTTTTCCAGAACTTTCAGGAGTTTCTTCAGTTGGAAATAATAAGTCCATAATTGATGGAATTTTTATTTCATCAAAAACTTTATTTGTTCTGGCTTCTATTTTTTTTCCTAATGCAGCTATTTCAGCATCTAACTCTTCGTCTTTACCTTTAAAGCTAAATATTTTTTGGAATTCTTTAAACTTAATTAGAAAACCATCTACTACATTGGGAAGTTTTTTATAAAAAACCTCTTGAAATACTCCAACGATTTCATTTCTAAAAACATAAGCAGCTATTACTCCTGCCTGCAATCCTATAACTAATGCACCTAATGGGTTTGCTGCTATTGCTATAGTCAATGATTTAACAGCAGCTATAGCTGCAAACATGGCTGGAATGAACAAAGCATCTAAGTTTTGTGCTGCAAAATTAATTCCGTTAGCAAGGCTTGAAAATCCTTTGGTTGATTCTTGTATATCTCCAATCATAAATTGGAAATTATTTCTTAAAGCTACACCAGCTTGCCCTAATGTCATGGGCATTTCTTTAATTAGCTCGTTTGTCTTGTCAATTCCCTCAATAAGAATTGGCATTACAGTTTCTGCTGTCAATTTACCAGCATGACCAAACTCTCTAAGCTCACCAACAGTCATATTAAGACCTTCGGCTAACATCTTAGTAAGAATGGTGTTGTTTTCCATAACTGACCTAAGCTCATCTCCTCTAAGAGCCCCTGAAGCAAGACCCTGTGCTAACTGTCTAGCAGAGTTATTAGCTTCCTGAGCATGAGAACCAGCGATGATAAAGGTATTAGCTACCATTTGTGTTGCGTTTGCTACATCATCTTGAGTTGCTCCAAGATGTTCTGTGGCTAAAGAAAGCCTAGTAAATAACATTGCAACAGCATCAAAATCAGACCTTGATTCTAATGCTATTCTTCTCATGTGATTCATAGCAGTAGCGGTTTCTTCTGCACTACCAGTGAAAGCATCCATTCTGTTTTTAACGCCAATCATGACGTTAGCTGCTTCTACTAATTCTCTTGCAGAAAAAGCAGCAGCTAAAGTTTGACCTAAATTACGAACAACATTATTAACACCGCCTACATCTTTCTTAAATTTATTTAATGCACCAGCAGATTTATTATTAGCCAATAAATCTATCTGATATTTAAATGCTTTAGGCAGTGCCATTGTTTTCTTCCTTTATTTCAAGATAAGCCAACCAGCCTTGAAATTCTTCAACAGTTATCTCTTCAATTTCTGCTAAAGTTTTATTTAGCTTTTCAGCTAAAGCATACTTTATGTATAGCTGCTTATCTTCTATTACTTTTTTTTAATTTCTTCCTGTGAAATATTATTCATCATTTCACTAGAAACTCTAATTAATACGTCCCTGTCTACCCTCTCCAATAAGGTTTTCTTATCAGCGATAGTAAATAACTTTTCACCAGCTTCATCTAGTGCTTTGTAAATTAATACATAAGCCAAAAGCTGAACATCATCATCTTGAGCCATCTTCATGAACTTAGAAGTCTCTGAAAGAGTTATGGGTCTGCAAAAAATCTTTAATGGATTATCGCTATCCTCACCCCATTCAGGGACTTCTATAATTCTTGTTTCTATGCTGTCAAAATGTTTCTTAGCGTTATCTATTGCTGACATTTTTATACAGTTGTTTCTGTTAGAGCACCATTGCCCTGAACTGAAATACTAGCTTCAACCAATCCATCAAATGATGCAGCTCTTGAAACGCCAGTTACAATAGCTGAACCACTGTAATAAGTATCGCCAGAAGCATCGCCTTCAGGATAAACATTCAAAGTTACTTCTGATCCAATGCTTAAAGCACCCTGACCTGATGTATCGGTTTCATCCCAAAACACATCTAAACTTCCTGAGAAGTTTGTTAATGATGGTTTATAAGTTCTAGCAGAATCACCCATTGAAGTATCTTCTAAAGTATCAGCAGATTCTTCGATTGAGTAAGACCTTATTTCAGCTACAGCATTTGAGCCAACTTTTACAGTTCCCTCACTTCCTTTATGTGTTGCCATTTTCTACCTCGTCTTTCGACTTTTCTTTAGAAGAAGATTTAGGTTTATCTTTCGATGGGGCTGCTTCTTCTTTCCAACCCTTATTCAATAATGACTCAACCTTAGAAGGGTGAGCATCTATAGAAACTTTTCCGTCTGGACTAATCATTTTCATAATTATCTCCTTAAACTGCTACGTCAGGAGCGTTTTCCTTGACATAGTAGTTTGTTAAAAATGTAAGAGAGACATAGCCCAATGGCTTTTCTCCCTCGCTGTTAAACTCTATCTCTGTGGATTCTAAATAAGTATCTTTAGCTAATCCATCAAGAGTTCTGTCAGCAGCTATTGCTGCTTCAACTTCTTTGCTTATTGTATCAATAGTATCATCAAAGTTGCTAGTAGCTTTTGCATAACCCTCTACTACAACTGAGAGCTCTCTGCTCATAAGTCTTTGTGTGCCTATTACTATAGGCTCAGATGATTCTTCTTTTGTATAAATAATTAATGCTGGCAAATTTGCATTCTCTAGAGGATAAACCCTAGATTCGAAAACATTAGAACCTGTGGTTGTTAAACCAGTAAGCGTAGTACCAATTTTTTCTCTAATCTGTTGTCTCACATGATTTGCCATTATATTTCCTCAAGCATCAAGGCAGAGAAACCAGTTCTATCTGCTTGTATATTTACAACAGTATAATTCTGAGCAGCTTTTAAAATATTTCCATCAACATCTTTTATTGCACTTACGTTTAAAGTATTGCCAAAAGATATGTTTGGAACATCAACTGTCCTGCAATAAGCAATAGGACTTAAAGCTTCTACACCTACCCCATCGTCTAATTCTGTGTATTCGTTATTTAAAATAATGTTTATTGTGCTAGAGCTTCCACCATTGTTATAAACAGCATTTACTGCATGACCATAGTTAATATCTAAATAAGAAAGCATATCTTCTTCTGTTTCCATACGATATTGAGACATTATTCTTCCTCTAATACCAGTGAAACCATGCCTGTGTTATCAGGCTCTACTGTTCTAACAACAAAAGCAGTTTCAGGTTTTAGAACGCCGCCACGATTTGTTGTAATTGCATTAACAATTAATCTATCTTCTTGCGATATATAAGCAGCATCAGTTGCTTTGATAATTGCTCTGGGTTGATACCCAGCAACAGGAACTGTGCCACCTTCAATGTTGAAATATTCTTGATCTATAATGATGTTGATATTGGTTGTATTTCCAGAATCGATGTCGAACCAAGTGTCAATAAGACCAACCCTTTGATCCCATAATGATTGTTGCACCTCGAAGAATGTAGCAGTAACCCCATGACCTGTGTTGATGTCTAAGTAGGAGTTAAAATCTGCTGCACTCTCGATGGGCATGATTTATTTTTTAGCTCTTTTCTTTGGAGCTTTAACCTCTGATGTTTCTAAACCAACGCTTCTATCAGCTTGTTTTGCTTTTGGTTTTTCAACATGAATTTCTGCCTTGCCATAGCCACATAATGAATGACCTGTTTCTTGATCTAGTTCTACTACATCTCCAGCATGAACCTTTGATCCATTGGCAACTGTGTCTTGTAAAATTTTATATTTTTTCATAATTAAGGTGGTGGGGTTTCCCCCACCATTCCATTTAAGCATCAGCTAATTAGTCAGATGACTTACAGAAACTAACAGCATGACGAACTGCTACATCTACAGTTTGTAGAGCAATAATTCTCACACCACCTGCTTTTGAAAGTGCATAAGGATCAACAGTAATGTCTAATCCACCATACATTCCAATTAACAAGTCAGCAAAGTTTCCAAAGTAGAAATCACCTGAAGTTACTTGATTACTTCTGATAACATTGTAGCCATTCATTCTTCCATCAGGCTCAACAACAAACATCCCAGAACCTGAGTCCTTGCTAGTTGTTTTCAATGTTCCATAGTCTGCTGGCTTACAAATGTAAGACAATGAACCAGACAATGCATTATCAGCAGCAACAGCACTTTCCATGGCTATAACCTCAGCAAAAGTTGGGCTAGCAGCAGCAAATGTTGTTGTGTTGATTCCAGAAGTGTTAGCAATACCAGTTGGTTGACCGCTTGAACCACTACCAGCTAAAGCACCTAAATCAATTGCAAGAGCAATAGATTGTGTTAGGTCATCTCTGATTAAGTTTTCAATATCTAATGAAGATTGTTGAAGCATTAATCTTGAAGCATCAGTGTGAGCACCGATAACTTTAGGAGACATGGTTACTGATCCTGAAGTGAATTCAGACTCAGCAGAGTCTCCACCTTCAGTAGCAATCCAGCCAGCAGAAGCAGCAGCAGTTTTCTTAGGAATAACCACGTTGCCTTGTAATCCACGAAGCATAGTTGCACCAGCTTGCATTACAGAAGAAGAGTTTCTTAGAACGTCTATGAAATCTCCGCCTTTGTAATCTTCAGCGATAAGAGTAGAGTCATCACTTGTGTTCAGGTCTCTAGTCCAGTTACGAAGAACGTCAGCAGGAAGCATAATTCCTTGTGCTACTTTGCCATGTTCTCTAGCAGCTTGCTCTGAACATTCGAATTCGAATTCAGCAGCTCGCTGTGCATTTCTGTCAGAAGGATTAGCAAGAGCGTTGATAGCTTTTACTAAACTAAATCTTCTAACTTCTTTTGGTGTCATTCCGATTTCAGAAGGAGTTTCAAGTGGAGTATTGTTAGAAATGTTTTCCAATAATATTCCTCTGAACTCTTCAACAGATGCACCTTCTTGAATAGCCTTGTCAGCTAGGTCTCTTTTGTTGTGCTTCACAGCAAGATCAATAATCTCTTTTGAATTTCTTTTAAATTCAGATTTTGCTTCTTCAGCACTTTGAGCTCTAACTTCATCAAGGTTAATCTCATTTTTAACTTCTTCAGTCATTTTAATTACCTCTATTTGAGTTTTAGTTTGTTTATTTTTAGAACGTCCAACGCCTACAAGTCTGGATTGATCAGCAGGAACGCTAACAGAAGAAACTTCCATTGGTGTCCAATTTGCTTTGTAATAATCCTCGCCATCACGCTGTACACGCTCCAGTTTATCTATCCTGTAGCCTACAGAGATATTCATACGAATACCATCTTTGACATCTTCATATACTTCACGAGCTAGTTCACTTTTCCCAAAGCGTACAACAGCAGTTGTCCTTTTTGCTGTCTCATCAAGTTTGAATTCTTCAATTACACCTATTTGCTTGGTCATATCATGATCAAGGAGCAGTGGTGCTCGCCCAGATGAAATAAACTCCATGTTTATATCGCCTTCAGAATGTCCTAGCACTTCCATGCCAAAACTTCTTTCAACAGGTTCTTCAGAAGAAACGCCAACTTTGACTCTACGATTTTCTTCGTCAACATAAGAAGCTTTAGAAAGATCAATAGTCCTATATTTCATAGGCATATGTACAACCTTTCTTTCTTCCTCATCTTGATTCATCATAGAAACGTCATCAGTCATTTCCATCTCTTCACCCTCTTCTACATCCTCATGTTTCTCAAACTCAACGATAACAGAGTTATCAGTTTCAGAAACGCTGAGGATATGTCTATCTTCTTTTAACATAGTTTTCTCCTCAGTATTTTCTACTGGATGTACTTCCAATTCATTTGAATTGAAATCGTTTAAATCCCTTATGGGATTAATCTTAGTTAATGTGCTGAACTTATGACCGACTTTAGTGTCAGTAGGCTCACCACTTCTATAAATTTGTATCAATGCAGCAGGATCGTCTGGAGTTCCTGTGATTGTAAAATCACTATTAGGAACATTTATACTTCCGTCTCTTACAATCTTTATAATCTTTCCTTTAGCCCTGCCACCAGAGCTGTTCCAACTTACAAAATCACCTGTGCTTAATGCATCTGGTGCTGCCCTATCTTCATTTTTTTTCATTTTTGCCACCAATCTTTTTGACCAGCTAAAGCCTGCATCGCCACCCCATAGAGCCCATGCAATTCTGCCATTAGAGGGATAGCCCTCTTCGCCAGCACTAAAGCCTTCAGCTTGTTTATCAACTTCATGTCTTGAGAAGAAGCTGTACATTCTTTTGATGGTTTCATCTGATAAATTTTCACCAGCAACTATTTGTCTTGCCCTTGTAGCACCAACTCTAGTCCCACCTCTGCCAAACTCTTCACGCCAGTCTAAGCCTTTTTTGGCTTCTGATTTCATGCCTGAATTTGGTCTAGCCATCTTCTTCCTCACTACCCTGTATCTTAGCTTCCACTGGTAACTTCTGACCAAATGGTTGATAAGCTAATTCAATATCATATTGTTTTGCTAACTCAATCTCTTTTTGATGTTGTTCAAACAATTCTTCTGTGTCTCTTCCATATGAACTGCTAATGTCAGCATATGTAAGTGTTCCATTTTGTAAACCAATAACATTAGCTTGCATCTCTTTCAAAGGATCAATCCAAGCAAAACTTCTTGGTATGTAATTAATTGAATTAGCAAATTTATCAAACTTACCAATTGGCAAATTGATATATCCAGCAGAAATAGCCATTTCTAACCAAGACTTAAATATTGGGTTTACAAAATGCTCAATTACAAATTGTTGATATATCTGATACATACTTCTATCTTCTAAAGCACCTTGCCTAATAGAAGAATAATTAACAGAAGTTAAATCATTAGATAGTGAGTGATAAGAAATATTTAAACCTGATGCAATGCTTCTCAATACGCTTGTAGTAAAAGAATCAAATGCAGATGTTGGGTGGCTGGGATCAAATGCTTTAAAGTCCATACCTGCTGGAAGCTGCTCAAAGACTCCTGCTTGAGCGTTCATTGTTGGGTTGAAGGTATCTTCATATTCCCCATCACCAACGTAACCATCGCCATCTGGTGAAGTGAAGAAGCCCATTTTAGATGCACCGACTCTTGCTGCAACTATCTCTGCTTCAAGGTAGCCATTTAGCATCTTGACGTTTGCCATAGCGGTTGCAACCAAAGAAACACCTCTGGTCTGCTCTGCTCTTTGTGGCATATAAGCATGAATGATCTCATCAGCAGGAACTCTTATGTGTTGATTTTGGCTTAGATAGTTTCTGTTGTATGGATGATCTTTGTATAAATGATATGCAACTGGCTTATCATACTGATCTACTTCAACACCCATTTTAATTTTATTGCCAGTTTGTTTGTAAACATCATTTTTATTTTCATCTAAATGATCTGCTTCTAAAAACTGTAGTTGGAAACCAAAGGGAGAGTTTGGAGCTTTTATTTTTCTAATTAAAACCTCACCATCTCTTGCTAGTGATTCTATGAATATTTTTTGACAATCTAAAAATGATAATCTGCCATTGGTTGTACAATTGCCAACTTGACACCATTGTTTCCAAGCGGATTCAATGAGCTGGTTTCCAGCAATGTCTAATGAGCCATTGTCATCTCGACCTTTGCTGGAAACTCTTATGCCATGCTTGCCGATAACATTAGATACCATTAAATTAAGGTATCTAGCAATGTAGCTATCGTTCCTAGCTAACTCTCTTGCCCTATCTCTTAGGATTCGTATGTTATCTTTTATTTCAGCATCGGCACTTGTAGATGTGGTTACAAAATCTGCAAACAACCTGCCAGTGTTAGCACCAGTATAACTTCTTCTGTAAGCCTTTCGTTTTTTCTGTTTTGGTGTATCGCCACCAAGGATTCTGTTATACCAAGCCATTATGTTATGTCGCTCTTAGGTGTTGAGCCAGTGGTACGACCAAAATTAACCTTAATCGTATTTCCTGAACCTCTATTGTTTTTGATTCTTAATTGTTTGACTTCTTTTAGATATTCAGCCTTGTATCTATCTCTAAAAGTCATTAACTCATCTATTGAAAGTCTTGATAAAGACCTTCCAGCAATAGACATAGAACTTTGATCCATTGTGGCTCTATTTTCTATGACTGCTTCAATTGCATCTAAAACAATCTTTGCATGACTTCTGACTGAAGCAGAAGTAGTTGCATAATTATCTTGAATCTCAACAAAACCTTCTTCTAATTTTACTCTTGCAGAATCAGATGTTCTGGTTATGTATGAAACCCAGTTATAGTTTCCTTTTGTGTAAGAAGCTGTGCTTGATTCTTCGATAATGTAGTTATCGCCAGATTCAGTCGCAGTTAAAGTAAAGTTTGCAACTGTAGCACCATCAATTAAATTGAATTCATAAGATAGAGAGTAAGCAGCCACTGGATAATCTGTGGATAAGTCCTCTCTTTTCCAAGCCCAGAAATCTCCTAGTTGTAACTCAACTGGAACTTGGCTTGGATAATTTGTTGAATCAAAAGCGTTGCTCAAGCAAAAACCTCATAAATGTTTTAGATATATCTAAACATAACACTAAGGTTTTTTATGATAATGTCAATATATTCGCTTTAATTTATGTTATTTCCAAGAAGTAGCAAAATTCTTTCTATTTATGCCTTTTTGTGGCTTATTTTGTGGTTTTTCTTTAGGGCTTTCTTGTTGGGTTAATATTTTCTCTTCGATAACATCAAAATTAGGGTTTAGAATGTAGATTGCTGCAAAATTATAAACCAAAGTATCTAATGCTTCATTTCTTGGTCTAATTTGTTTCCATACCATTGTTTTTCTGCCCTTAACAAATTTTGTTACTCTTTTTTCTGCTGTAAGCTGTTTAAAGTACTCTTCATCAAGGTCTGAGCAAAAATGCAAAGTGGTTGACTCAAAATCTGCCGTCAATCTTGATAAAATCGCTTCTTTTGCTGTGTCTACTCCTACACCATATAAAACCGCTTTATTTTTGCCCACAAAAGTTGGTCTATTTGCTATTGGTTTACCAGTTTGAGATAAACCCTTGATAGCAAATATTCTTCTTGCTTGTCTCGGTTTGGTAAAGTGATAAACCATATTAGTATGATGTCCGCCTGAATCAATAGTGCAACATGATATAGGTATTAATCTTTCTGACTCAGTTTTGAATCTTTTCTTTAAATAAGAATCAAGATCAGACCAAACATTCATAGCGTTTGGATCACCCCAGAAAATCTTAAAATCACATACCCAAGCTTCATAGTTTTTACCCCAGCCAACTAATTGCAACTCCAATCGGTCTTTTTGAGTATCAACACCAGCAGTTAGGATCAGCACATCTTCTGGAATCGTGGTGTAATCATAATTTAATCTTCTTTCTAGCAAGCTTTCATATTCAACAGCATCGCCTTGTTCTTCCCATGATTCTCCCAAAGCGGTGTTAATCCAAGTTTTTAACATTTCTGGTTGTTTTTTAGCTTCAAGAAAGGCTATAGCCATTTCAGCCCATGTAGACCAAACAGAATAAAGTTCAGATATGTGAAATCCTGCTGTATTTGATTTTTTGGCTGTTGCGATCCACTCACCATGTTTTAACATCCACTGTTTTTTCGACTCATCTATCATTGATCCGCACTCATCACAGGCGTAAGAAGCAGTTTCTGGTTTATTTTCTTCCCATATTACATTTTTCCATTTTAAAACCTGTTTATGATTACATTCTGGGCATGGAACATGATAGTAACGCTTATCTGATTCTTCAAAGGCTGTTTCAATTCGTGAAATACCTTTAATTGTAGGAGTAGAACACATATATATCTTTTTATTCCAAAAGGTTGTTGTTCTTTTTGTTGCAAGTGATATTGGGTCTCCTTCAGAACCAGCAGATGCCTCGTATCTATCAACCTCATCCGCTAAAACACATCTTATGGGACGTGAAGCCAGAGAGCTTGCACTGTTACTGCCTGTTATAGTCAAATTACCACCAGCAAATTTCTTGGATAATACTGTATTACCACTATCTCTGCTTCTTGGGTCTTTTACACAATTCCTTATTTTTTCAGAGTCTCTAATCATTGTAGCAAGTCTATCTTTGGAGAAGGCTTGACCCATTTGTAATGTTGGTTGCATAACAAGCATGGGTGCTGGGTCTTGGTCTATGTAATAACCAATAACATTCAGAAGAATCTCGGTAGCTCCAACCTGAGCAGATTTCATAAAAATTATTCTTTGTATATTAGGATCATTGAAAGAATCCATGATTTCTCTTTGGTATGGTGCACGATCTGTACGCCAAACACCTGCTTCTGCTGATGATTCAGGGGATAAACGTCTGTAACGATCAGCCCAATCGCTAATTTTTAACTTCGGTGGTGGAGTCCAAACTTGATTGGTATTCTCTATCACTCGTTCTATATTTTTCAGGTATTCCATCATTAGCTAGCTCATTTAAACCTTCATATATTCCTTCTTTTATTTCTCGCTCTGCTTCAGCAAAAGTATCAACAGTTATTACCTTGTGTGCAATTTTTGATGGTACTCCAAGCCACTTGGCTCTAGCGTTGGAAAATCTTTCAATCAAAAATTCTTCAACCTCTTGAATGGGCACTAACTTTCCTTCCATAATCTCTACTTCTAATTCAGCCTTTCTAGCTTGTGCAGCAGTTAGTTTTGTTTTCTCTTCATTAATATCTCCAGAACCATCTTTTTTTGTATATCTGGCAGCCTTTCTTAAAAAGTTTATATAGGCAATTCTACAAGCATCTATGTTGACTGGAGACCTTCCTTTGTTTATTAAAAACACGCCTTTCCTTACCAAATCAGTTACAGACTGTGGAGAAAGATCAAGGTGCTCTGCTAGCTCTTTTTGTGTTGCCAATTTTGTTTTATATATGCTCCTAACGCTTAATATAAGGCATATGTAGCATAAATTCAAAATTATGTGAAAGTTATAAATATGGTGAATGTCTGGGTGCTGTCTCTACAAAGAAACTGGGGCACTGCAACCTGCTTGGCTTGTGGCTTAGAAGAACCTAGGCTTTGGAGTGCCTATATATAGGGCGTTTCAGAGCAAGCCCCAAAAAATAGAAAGAAAACAGGCTTCAGGGCTGGATTTTGTAGGATTTTGTATTATAAGCGGTGCTTATATTATTATTTTATTATCTATTTATAGATCAAAAAAAATATATATCTTTTTAGTTATGATCTATTGCATTAATAATGTATTAATATATAATTATATAAATAACTCAATGAAGGGTTATTAATAAGGGAGATAAAAAAATGAAATCAACAAAATATTTAACAGAATTACTAGCCTTTTATTATGCAACTAATGACGTGCAAATATTGGAGGAGATAACAAACTATCTAAACATTGATTGGGCTAAGTTTGTGGCTAAGTCTGAGATTATGGAATCAAATCTTGAAATATGGAGACCCTATATAGAGCAAGAAATAAATATAAAAGCATTAAGAAAGGTATTTAAATAATGAATATTGAAAAAGATAATCTAAAAAGATCAGAAAAAATATTTGATAATGCCATTCAGACAATGGGCAATCAAACCAAAGAGAAAGCAAGCAAGACATTATATAAAGCACTGGTTAAGATTGCAGAGCTTTCTAGTCATAGCCCTCAGCATGAGGTTATATATTCAGGCTTGGGGGAAGGTATACAGCCTACAGACCTACACATTTTATATGAAGCTTGCCCTATTGGTGAAAGGTGGGGCGTTGAGCTTTCAATGTGTAGATTCAATCATTTTTATTTAGAAACTTATTATGGAATTGATGCCATATTTTGTGATAAATAAGTTGACTATTAATACTATATTAATATATAATTATATAAATAATTCAATAAAGGATTATTTAACAAGGGAGATAATATGAAAAACTATAAACTAAATATCAAAACTAGAACGCCTAGGCGTGTTAGAAATGCAAGGCTTAGAGCTTTGAAATATTGCTTTTATACTACAGGGCTAATAGCCCCTTTAGTGCTTGCCTTGCATATCGTAATGCTAGGGGGTGCATCGTGAGTAATACAGCACTTAAACTAGAAGAGAAAGCCCCGAAAATGGGTATGTGGTTCGCTAACTTGTCCGCATATAATAGCGGTTCACTTGTTGGCGGTTGGCTTTATCCGCTGGACTTTGATTCTTTTGATGAGTTTGCAGAAGCTATTAAAAGAGTAACTAGAAACGCTGATGAAGTGGCGGTTCATGATTATGATGATTGCCCAGATATGGGCGAATATCCAGACCATGAAGAATTATATAATTTAATTCATGCCATGGAAGATTCATATATAGATAATGAAATATTAATTAAATATATGTCTAACCAGCATGATTATTCCGCTGATCTAGTGCAAGAAGCGGAAGAATCTTTTATAACAACTGCCGACACATTTAAGGATTTTGCATATGAATATGCGGAGGAAGAAATACAAAATACTGTAAACGCTGACGCGGTTCAATTTGTTTTTAATCATTTTGACTATGACGGATATGCCAGAGATTTAGAGCATAGCTTTACTGTAATTACATTAGATAATTATGATGTGGCAATTTTTAGACCATATTAAGGGGGATATGATGCAAAATAAAAAGAAACTTATTACCAATATAGGGGGCGTTAGAATAGAAGCATCAAGCCATGAAGAGCTAAAAACTCTTATGGCTTACGCTATCAAATGCCAAGACAACAACAAAGCGGAAGAGCTCAGAAAGCTACAAACTAGGGGGGAATATGAAACTTAATATTAGAAATGATTTTTCTTTGTTTGTTGCTATCAATGAATCAAAAAAAGCATTAAACGAATCCAGTATATCTGTTGCTTGTTTGCT
>Ga0187217_1000695_pt1 | contig 13902 bp, 13 predicted proteins | sample 15SPOviralmetaG_FD_130165 | JGI IMG/M metagenome (GOLD analysis project Ga0187217, IMG submission 130165) | Marine viral communities from the oligotrophic San Pedro Time Series (SPOT) site, San Pedro Channel, CA, USA - 15 SPOT_SRF_2010-09-15... | ecosystem: Environmental > Aquatic > Marine >... | reverse complement strand
TTTAGTATAACCATATCAGTAGGTATGAACAATTCAGGACAATTTAATCCATAGGAAAATATAAATGGCAACATCATATTTAACAAGAGCAGCATCAGGTGGCAATCAAAAAACTTATACAATCAGTGTATGGATTAAGATGGGTAGTTTATATTCACACTTAACTAATCAACTAGCTAATAGAGTTATTATTGGTAGTGATATTTCTGCTGACCCTGAAAACCATGCAACATTATCATTGTATAATGATGGCAACTTAAATTTTATAAATTTAACTAGTAATGACTGGGGAACTCTTAAGCGAACAACTAGAAAACTTTTTGACACAACATCTTGGTATCATATTGTATGTCGAGTAGACACTACTCAATCAACAGCAGACAATAGAGTTAGATTATATATTAATGGAGTACAAGAAACATCTTTTGATAGTCCAAATCAAACACCTGACCAAAACGAAGATACAGGAATGTTTAGATATCAAACTGTAATTGGTGCAAGAAAAAGCTCATCTCCTGATGATGTTTGGGTTGGCAACATGGCTCACATGCACATATGCGAGGGATATAGTTATGCTCCTACTGAATTTGGAGAAACAGACTCTACTACAGGGGAATGGAAAGCAAAGCTAAATCCATCTGTAAGCTATGGAGCTAATGGTGCTTTTTTAAAATTTGAAAATGCTGGTGCATTAGGTACTGACTCAAGTGGAGAGGGGCATAATTTTACTGTTGTTGGAGATTTAAAACAATCGCCTGACACACCTAGTAATAACTTTTGTATATTAGATTACAACCAAGCATTAGTACCATATAGAATAAGATATGCTGGTACTAGTTTTTGGGGTGGCACATCTAATGCTACTGGTGCAATGGGCACACAAATGATGAAAAATGGTAAATGGTATTTTGAAGTAAAAACAACAAACGATAACACTCAATCAAATGGAACGACTATAGGTATAGTAAAAAATGGTACTGATGCTTCAAGAGCATGGAGAACAGAGGGAGCTAATGGAATTCCAGGAAATATCTCAAGTTCAAATGGTTGCGAGGGTATTAGTTATCAAGCACAGACTAGCACACCAAATATTTTAGATGCTGGTGGTGGTGGCACAGTAAACTATGGTGTTCAAGCAAGTGCTAACGATATCATTATGTGTGCTTTTGATTTAGATAATGGCAAGATATGGTTTGGAAAAAATGGCACATGGTTTAATGCTCCTAGTACTTCCAATGTTGGCAACCCAGCAACAGGAGCTAATGCTGGATTATCGTTTGCTAAAGGCGATGACTTTTGGGGTGTTAATGGTACAGGAGTAGTCAATGCTGCTGGAAATACTAACATGGACCACTATGTTAATTTTGGAAATGGATATTTTGGAAATACTGCAGTAGCATCAGGCAATTCAGATGATGCTGGAATTGGTACTTTTGAATATGATGTACCAGCTGGATTCTATGCAATCTGCACAAAGAACATTAAGGATTATGGATAGGAGAATATAACATGGCATTTACAACAATAGCAAAACCATCAGTACATTTTGACTGTCCTACATGGACAGGAAGCGATAGCACAACCACAATTACTGGTATGGGTTTTAAACCTGATTCACTTTGGATTACAGGATATGAGGGTGGAGACCACCCAGTCTTAAACAATTCATCAGAGGGTACAGGACAAAACTGGATTCCATCAGGAAACAATGCAAATGATACAACAACTTATGTAGCTAGTTATACCTCAGATGGATTTACTCTAACAGGGAATCTAGCAAACACTAATGATGCTAGTAATAAATATGTAGCAGCTTGTTGGAAAGCGAATGGTGGAACAGAATCAACAAATACATCAGGTTCTATTTCTGCTCAAGTACAAGCTAATCAAACTGCTGGTATAAGTATATGTAGATATACAGGCACAGGTGCTAATGGCACGATTGGACATGGACTAGGAGCTGTTCCAAAATATATACTAGGGAAATGCACAACACTAGCAGATAAAGGAGATATCTTTAATGGTGGCACAACGATATATTCTGATACTGAAACAGATTTAATACAGTTTGCTGGTACAGGTGCTAATCAAGATGATGCTGGTGGTTGGAATGATACAAAACCTACTAGTACAATTTGGACTATAGGAAATAAATCACATCACAATACTAGTGGAGCACCTTGTGTAGCATATTGTTTTGCAGAAGTGCAAGGGTTTTCTAAGTTTGGATTCTACACAGGCACAGGTAATGTTCAAGGAACTAAAGTGTATTGTGGCTTTAGACCTAAATGGATAATGCTAAAAGGTTGGGATACTACAGACCGTTGGATATCTCTAGCATCAGGATTAACAGGTTATGGATTAGGTGGAAGAAGAGAAAGACTGATGGGTTGGGATAGTGCATATCGAGCAACTAGTTATAAACTACAATTTGAAAGCAATGGATTTAGACTCGCAACAACAGACGCTATGGTAAATGGATTAAATAACAAATATACCTACATGGCTTTTGCTGAGATGCCAATGGTCGGAACTAACGGAACAATAGCACTAGCTACATAGGAGAAAATTAAATGGGATTAGAAACAGGAACATATATATCAGACTTAAATAGTTCAAATCCAGTAGCTGGTGATCCAGTTAATGAGGGTGATGACCATATAAGACTAGTAAAATCTACAGTCAAAGCAACCTTTCCCAGTATTACTGGGGCAGTATCAGCAACACACACAGAATTAAATTTACTAGATGGCGTTACAGCGAATACAACAGAATTAAATTATGTAGATATAACTACCCTTGGCACAGCAGAAGCATCTAAAGCAGTAACAGTCGATGCTAGTAAAGACTCAACAGGTATTAGAAACTTAACTATATCAGGCACATTAACTATAGGCTCTAACACAGCAACCACTTTACAAGCTGTATATCCAGTAGGTTCTATTTATATAAATGCAGCAGTAGCTACTAATCCAGGTACGCTATTAGGTTTTGGTACTTGGGCAGCTTTTGGAGCTGGTCGAGTTATAGTAGGTTTAAACGCAGCAGATAGTGATTTTGATACAGTACAAGAAACTGGTGGTGCTAAAACACACACTTTAACTGTTGCTGAAATACCATCACATACCCATACATCTACTTTAAGAGGTAATGGTGAAGATGAAAATCAAAACATACCATCAGCATCTGATAATACAGACCCATCATTAACAATGACAACAGATGCAACAGGTGGAGGTGGAGCACACAATAACTTACAACCTTATATCGTTGCATACATGTGGAGAAGAACTGCGTAATGGCAACCCTTCAAGTATTAAATCCGAAAGGAATGATTAAAGATACAAATGATACAGCATTGCCTAATGAGTATTTTTCACATACACAAAATGCTAGGTTTGAAGATAACGCAGCTAAAAAAGTATTAGGTCAAGATCAAGTCTTTGGAACACCGACTGTAGCTCCTTATTTTGCCCTAAATTGGTCAACAGGAGCTAATAACTATTGGTTTTATGCTGGATCAGCTAAAATATACAGATACAATGGTTCTAGTCATGAAGATTTTACAAGAACATCAGGTGGAGATTATTCTACTAATTTAACTGCTTCAGGCAACTGGACTGGTTCTATATTTAATGGACTAGCTATTTTAAATAACGGAGTAGATGACCCACAATGTTTAGCTACAACAGGTGCTAGTAAGTTTACAGATTTAACTAATTGGCCATCAAGTACAACTTGCAAAGTAATAAGACCTTTTGGTAATTATTTGATAGCTTTAAACATGACTGAATCTTCTACTAATTTACCTAATAAAGTTAGATGGGGAGATGCAGCAGAAAACCTTACACTACCTAGTTCTTGGACAGCATCTAGTACAAACGATGCAGGTTCAGCAACAGTAGGCGATGCAGGTGAATTTATTGTAGATGGGTTTCCACTTAAACAATCTTTTATAATATATAAAGAAAACACTACATACATTATGACTTTTACTGGTGGTAATCTAGTATTCGATATTAAAAAGTTATTTGATGACTCAGGTGTTTTATCAAGAAACTGTGTAGCAGAATTTAATGGTAAACATTTTGTAGTAACTAATGGTGATCTTATTGTTCATAATGGTGTATCTAAAGAATCTGTTGCTAGTACAGTTGTTAAAAGAACTTTATTTGAAGAAATAGATAGCACTAATTATGCAAACATATTTGTAACACATAATAAACAAAAGAATGAAATATGGGTATCTTACCCAACAGTAGGATCAACTTATTGCAACAAAGCCTTAATATGGAACTATAATACAAACTCATTTAGTTTTAGGGAATTGCCTGATATTTTACATATAGCATTAGGCATAGTAAATCCTGGTGTATCAGCAGTTGTATGGTCAGGTCAATCACAAAGTTGGGAAGCCTACAGCACTACTGAGAACTGGGGGCAAAGAAACTATAATCCTACAGAAACCAGTATTTTAATGTCTAGCACAGGAGATACTAAACTCTATAGAGGAGATAATGGATTTGATTTTGCTGGGGATAACTTTACTATGATATTAGAAAGAAAAGGATTAACCCTCGATGGTAATACTAATACTGTAAAACAAGTAAGAAAAATTACCCCAAGGTTTTCTAGCACAGGTTCTGCTGAAGTATTTGTAGGAAGTTCTATGACTCCTGATGGTACATATACTTACAAAACACAACAAACCATAAACCCTGACACACAGAATAAAGTAGATGCTAGAGCAACAGGTAAATATATAGCTATTAAGTTTCAAAACACAACAGCTACAACTTTTGAATTAAACGGATATGATATAGAATATGAGGTAATAGGAGAACGCTAAATGTCACAAGCACCTAAATATACGCCTAATCCAGTACCTGATAATCCTGAAGATTTACCACAATATTTATTACAAGAATTTCAAAAAATACAAGCAGCATTGGAAGAAAACCCTACAACATTTATAGAGGTTAAAAATGTAGCTCCAAGCAGAATAAAGCAAGGAGATATAGTATATGGAGATGGTTCTAATTTTAACCCTGGTAGTGGCGAAGGAATATACTTTAGAAATGCAGCAGGAAGTTGGGTAAAACTAGGGTGAATTTATATATATCAGGCATACCATCGGATAGAATCAATGAGGTTTGGAAAGACTGCGAACCTTATATAGAAATGGGTAATGGTAAGAGTAGAGATGAAATGTCTGTTGAAGATATTTATAAAAGATTATCAGAAGCTCGTATGCAACTTTGGTTAGTTTTTAATGAAGATAGAGAAATAATATCAGTTTTAACTACAGAGATTATAGACTACCCAAGAAAAACTGTATGTAGAATAGTTACTTTAGGAGGTAAAGATTTAGACATATGGGTGCAAGATTGGTTAGAAACCATAGAAGCATGGGCATTAGAGAATGACTGTGTGGCTATGGAAACAGTTTGTCGGAAAGGATTTATAAAGAAATTAGAGAGATTTGGGTATGAAAATGCATACACAGTTCTCGTAAAAGAACTCACAACAATACATTAGAGGTACATTATGAGTAAAGGAAGTGGGTCGCAAACCCAAACAACAAAATCAGAGCCATGGGAAGGACAAGCTCCTTATCTAAGGGATATTTTCCAACAAGCTCAGAATATGACACCACAGCAGTTTTATGCTGACCAAACTTATGCTAACCCTGATGATATATTATTAAGATCAGAGCAACTTGCAGAACAATCAGCTTTAGGCCCACAAACTTCTATTGCTAATGCTTTAGTACCAGGCTTTACAAGTTTAATGGCAGACCCTGCAACTAGAATTGCTGATCCAATGTTTCAAGAAGCATTGAGAGCAGGAACAAGACCAATGGAGGAAAGCGCTTCAAGACTACTTCAACAAGCTCGTAGAGGTGCTACATCAGCAGGACAATTAGGTGGAAGCAGACAAGGCATACTAGAATCTGAAGTTATAAAAGATTTATTAACTAAACAATCAGATGTTGCGTCTAGGTTATATGGTGATGTATATGGTGATGCTCTAAAATCACAAGCCGTTGCCATGCAAAGCATACCTACAATTATGAGTGGCTTACAAGCACCAGCAAGAGGTTTACAAGACATAGGAAATATAAGAACAGCAAGGGCGCAACAACCTATAGATGAAGCTATGAACAGGTTTAACTTTAATCAAAATGCAAATCTAGCTAATCTACAAAACTATTCTAATTTAATAGGAAGTCCTATAGCCGGAACACAAACAACTACTGGCCCAGGAACTCAAAGTGGTGGGTTACAAGGTGCGGCAGGAGCAGCAGGTTTAGCTAGTGCTTTAGGGGTAACTAATCCTTTATATTTAGGAGCAGCAGGACTTGCAGGATTATTTTCATAATGAATATTGAATTAATAGGAGAGATAAATGTTTGATTTTTTAGGTGGATTAGGTGGAGGAATAACTAATTTACTTCCTTCTTTTGGTGGAATGATTTCAGGAGCAGGTGGTTTATTAGGAAAAGCTACTGATATGTTTACTGGTTTTCTTGGAGATAATAAACCTCAAACGCCTATAACTATGCCTAACATACAGAAAAAAGGTGGAAACTATCTCTTAGACAGCATGACACCGGAAGTAGCTGGAGTCTTTCAAAAGATGGGCGTTAAGCCTGAAGGTTTTGCTATGCAACCTCAAGCTCAAGTAGGAGAAAAAGATGTAGCAGGAATGTTGCAATCTTTAGGACAGTCTGGTTTATTAAATCAGGAGCAACCACAGTTTATGCAAGTACCTCCAACAGAATATACTGCTAGACAGCAGATACAACCAGTAGATTTACAACAATATTACAGAAATTTAATGTCTAAAAGACAGGGGTTATTATAATGGTGTATCAGTTATTACCTAGCATATTTAGTTATGGATCAAGAGTTTTAAGTCCTATAGTAAGAAACTTTAACAAAAGAAAACAAATGGGAAAGGCAGAAATAATCCCAGATAAACAAATAGGATATAGTGGCGCAGCAGGAACAGTAGGAACAGAAGGAACAAAGCGTGGATTATTAAGTAGCATCTTTGATAAACAGAATAGAGGTTTGTTGGCAATAACAGGCCCAGCTGGTATAGCATCATTAGCTATGGCATTTTCTGGAGAGCCTGAAACACCTGAAGCAACACCACCTTCTGATAATAGAAATGTTGTGTTACCAGATCCTGAAAAAGATGTTGACCCAAGGTTGCTACAAGTTTTATTTCCAAACATAGGCGGCAAAGCTACTAACAAAGAGTTGATAAACGCAGCTATATTGAGAGCAAGTTTAGAAATGCTTAAACCTAGGGCTACTAATGAAAACTTTGCATCATCAGCACAAAGAGCAATAACAGCAGGTGCAACAGTAGGAACGCAGAATATTGGTATTTATCCAACTGCTAGAGCAGCAAGACAAGCTGGAATAGATGAAGGGTTTACTGAGGTAGAGGTATATCAAAAAGACACCGGTTTTGCTTATAAGGGAACATACGATCCTGTGTATGCTAATAAGCCTACAAAGAAAACTTCTGCTAATGTTAACAAAATAATAACGCCAGAAGTATTTGAAGCATTTAAAGCAGAACCTGGTAATGAAAATTTTTCTGATGAAGAAATTATAAATGGTTTAAAACAATTAGGATATACGGAAGGCACAGAATAACATGGTAGATTTAGCTATTCCTAAAAAATTTCAAGAACAAGAAAAAAAAATTAATTTATCTGTTCCTGATAAAATTGGGTTAACTATTCCTGCTCAATATCAGGATAATGTAAGTGATGTAACTGATGACCAAGTAGCTGGAGCAGGAACTTATGCGGCAGCTTTAGGAGCAGAAGTAGCTTTAGCTGAAAGCATTAAAATGGGAGCAACAGTAGTTGGTGGCCCAATAGGTTATGTTATTGGTGGGCTTGGTGGTGGCGCAATAGGTTCTATTGCAGCACAAAAATTAATTAATCCAGGTGGCGAAATATCTATCGGCAGAGTTATAGCTGATTCTTTTATTAACTTAGTACCAGGTTCTAAAATTACAAAAGGAGCTAAAACAGTAAGTGGAGTTGTAGCAAGAACAGCAGGAGTAGGGGCAGCAATAGGAGCTGGAGGAGTAACTCTCGAAACAGCTGTAGATGAACACAGATTACCCACAATATCAGAACTAGCAACATCAGGACTCACAGCAGCAGCTTTAGGTGGAAGTTTAGGGTTTACAGGAGCTAAGTTTAATAAAATATACAACAAAGTTGGTGGGTTAACTGCTAAAGAAGTTGATGTATTACTTGATCCTGCAACGCCACCAGATCTAATAAAGACTCGCCTAGAAGATGTTTCTCAAGGAGATATTAGAACCCTTGGAAAGAATTTAATGGAATTACAAAGACAGTATAATTCTACATACGATAAAACTGTTATTGGAGAAAGAATAAAAAAACTATACAGAGAGTATATTGATAACAAAGCATTGGCTTTAGATTTACAACAAACATCAGGTGGAAGTCAGTTTGTAAACCCTAAAGGGTTGTTTAAAGTAACTGATGATGAAACCGATTACTACATGGCAACTGTTGTAAGGGAAGGAATATCTGCAAATCAGTTAGATGGTTATGTAGACTTTTACAAGAAAACAAATGACATAGCTATAGATGTAGGAAAAAGGATAAACAAGTCTGGGGTTGATGTAAATACTGATGTTAACAACTATTTACAAGCAAAACACTCAATTAAATATAATAAAGAAAATGCTGCATCTTTTGGCAAAATACAAAAAAATGAACCATATGTTTTTGAGAGTCAAGTTCCTAAAGAAAGAATAGTAAAGAAATCTTTTATAAACCCTAAAACAGGAAAAAAAGAAGTTTACGATGTTAAAGAAAAATACATGGGAAAATCTAAGGTTACAAGGTATAAACCTTTAGATGGCGCATCAGGTATGTCTACTAGCGAAGCTAAATCAATTATAAAGGCTTTTGAAGATGCTGACCTTCAGAACACTTACAAAGCTGTTATTGCTGGTAAAAAACACTTGTCAGATGAAATACTAGAACAAGCAAAAAGAGGTGGTTTAATTAGTGATGCCACCTATAAAGAATTAAGAGAAAAATATCCTGACTATGTTCCTTTAAACAGAGTTATGCTTGATGATGTAATTTTAGACAGAAACACTACCTCTTTTATGCAAGAAGTTACACAAACAGGTGTTAGAAAAGCGAAAGGAAGTGAAAGAGAAGTTATGAATATAGATCAAAACATAATGGATAACTTGTCAGCTATGACAATTAAAGCAAACGCTAACCTTGCTAATCAGAAGTTTTTAAAATTAGTTGAAAGCCCGGACAACATAGGCAAGGCAGATCAGGTATTAAAAACTACTAAATCCGGTGGGATAAGATTTCAAAAAGCAACCAACTATGATAACAAAGACACTTTACTAAGCGTATACGAAGATGGCAAAAGAACATTTATTAAGTTTAAAGACCCTGAAGTAGCTCAAGCATTTAAAGGCGTACCTATGCACACTATGAGTTCAGTAGCTCAGTTTCTTAAAGGTATAGGTAGGGCTTATATTTCAGTAAGAGGTCAACTATTAACAAGATTTAACTTAGTAGAGTTTCCTGTTGCAAACAAAATTCGTGATATGCAAGAAACTTTTATAAACAACATGGCAAAATATGGAGTTGGTAAAGCATCTACAGCTATAAACCCAATGACCATAGCTAGAGCATCATCAAAAATAATAGCTAAAAAGAACTTAGGCAGGCCTGCAAAAGATGCAGAAGAACAAGCAATTTATGATTTACACGATGAGTTTAAAGCAGAAGGTGGTTCTACTGGTGGTTTAGGTCTTTATTCAAGAAACGATGTAAGAAGGGAAATTGAAAAAATATCTCAAGACCAGCTTAAAGGAACTACTAAAAGATGGTTTCAAAAGTTCAACAGATTTGTAGATAAATATAATGAGGTCTTTGAGGATTCTTCTAGGTTTGCAACTTACAGGTTAGCAAGAGAAGCTGGAGCTACTAAATCACAAGCAGCATTAGCAGCAAGAAATGCTAGTTTTGATCCCCTTAAACAAGGTACTGAAGGGGAAACATTAAGAGCCATGTACTTGTTTGCTAACCCTGCAATACAAAGCTCAAAAAATATTATAAAAAGTGTCTTTACCAAACCTAAAGTTTTTGCTCAAGTTATGGGTGGTTTGTTTACTATGGAATTAGTAAGACATTGGCACAACTCATCTATAGATGAGGATTATATTACTAAATTAAAAACCCAAAGCGGCAGCGATTATTTAAATAATAAAAATTTCTTGGTTATTACCGGAAAAAGAGAAGATGGCACTTTAACTTACGCTTCACTTCCTACAGCTTATCCTGTTGTTCCTTTTAAAGTATTAGCTCACAAAACAGCTAGAATGGTTAGTGGCGATTTAAGTCTTGAAGAAGGAGCTGAAACTCCATTAGAAATTGCTTCAGAAACATTAGATGCTTATAACCCTGTAGGTGGGTCTTTAATTCCTACTCCTATTGCAGAAGGACTTTCTTTAATAACTAACAAAGATGGCTTGGGCAGAGATATTAGACCTGGTTGGAACGAAGATGCAATAATGCACTCCTCTCAAAATGTTTATGATTTTACAGCAGAAACCAAAGGTGGCGAACTAGCTATGGCTCTAGCAGACACATTAAGAACAGCTTATGGTTTTGACACATCTCCAGAAAACATGCTCTATCTTTATGAAACTGCATTAGGTGGCCCTGGAAGAACCATGGAGCAAATAATAAATGCAGTATCTAAAGCGTATAACGGAGTAGAATTACAACGAAATGAGATACCTTTCCTCCGTAGATATATAGGCGAAACCTATGAGAAAAAAATTGATTTAAGACAAAAAGAAACTTTGAGAGTATTAGAAGAAGTTTCTAAACAAGCAGGGTCTGACTCGGCAGTAGATGGCAGAACCACTAGAAGTATAATGAGAGAGGTTTTAAAAGCTCCTGAAAGCGAAAGAGCAAATGTATTACAAGATCAAATATTTAGAAAAGGAGAAGAAAACCTTATAAATGATAAAGTCTTGAAAAGAATTAAAGAAGCATTAAAAGATGAAAAACGAGGGCTTACAGGAATTGATAAAAGAATCAAAGGTTTGCCAACTAAAGCCAGAGCAGACTTTATTATAAAACAAATAAGCACCTTACCTGCTAGTGAAGTAAGACCTTATTTACAGGATCTAGCGAGAAAAGGAATTTTGACTAAAGATGTTAAAAGGGAACTTCGGAGAAACGAAGATTACGAAAACATATTTTTGAGGAAACTTCAATGATACCAATGGAACTACTGTCAATGTTAGCATCTACTGTTCTAGGTGGTGTAATGTCAATTATGGCGCAGAAAGGACAAGCTGAAGCTGAGAAAGAAAAAATGTTGATGGCGAGGGCAGGATTTGCAGCTAAACAAACTGACAAGGCTAGAGCAGTATCAGACCCACACACCAAACATACTAGAAGATGGATTGCTTTAATGTGTGTATTTTCTATTATCGTAGTGCCAATCGTTGCGCCAATCTTTACCGATGTTAATGTGGCATATCAGATCGTAACCGAAGCATCTAGTGGTTGGTGGATATTTGGCGAAACCTACGAAACATCATATTTTCAAGAGGGTAATACGATTTTTATAACCAACTTACAATCGCACACAATTTTCTCAATTATAGGGCTATACTTTGGTGGCTCACTAACAAGAAAGTAGGAGATGTTTAAACATGGTAGCTAAAAAGTATCAAAACAAAACAGGTGGTTTAAACGAAGCCGGTAGAAAACATTTCAAAAGAACTACAGGCGCTAATCTAAAAAGACCAGTTACCGGTAAAGCGCCCAAAGGATCTAAAGCAGCAGCAAGAAAAAAGAGTTTTTGTGCAAGAATGGGTGGTGTTAAAGGCCCTATGAAAGATTCTAAGGGCAGACCAACAAGGAAAGCACTAGCACTTAGGAAATGGAAATGTCGGAAATCTTAACAAAACAATGTTTATGGATAATGATAGTGATTATATTGGCTTATGGCATAGCTGATGCTATTGGTGATGTAACAAGTTCAGGAGCTACAACCAATACTCAAACAAATACAGCAGGAACTAACACAGCAATCACAGGTGGTTATGAATCGAGCACCACATATCAATCAGGTTCTAGTTCTAACAGCACAACGAATAATGAAACCAATAACAGCACAAATACTAAAACTGCTGTAAATCCCTCTAATGCACCCAGTATGAGCGTATATGGTCAAGATAGCTGTGTTATACCACTAGCAGCAGGAATAACTGTAATAGGCTTTTCAGGAAGTTTTGGGAGCTATTATACTGATCCTGACTGCCAAAGAAGAAAATCTGTAGCTGTATTAGCTAAACTTGGCATGAAAGTCGCAGCAATATCATTGATGTGCCAAGATAAAAATGTATGGCAAAGTATGTGGGATTCAAATACCCCATGTCCTATTGATGGTCTTATTTCTCAAGCTGCAAAAAAAAGATGGGAAGAAGTTGGTGGATTCCACAGAACAAAACAAAAAACATACAACACTAAACCGAGTATGACCTGGAACAAAGATGAACAAAATACTGATGTTGACCATAGTACTCATAATCACTAGCTGTGCAAAGCATACAGTAACGCTAGGCCCAATGTCAGTTTATGGCAACAACGAACAAGAAATATACTTACCTAAAAGACAATGATAGATTTAGATAGATTCAATATTGTACTGATAATTATGTTAATTTTTAGCACAGTAGCTAATGCAGAAACTACTGGTAATTTATTACCTCAACAGTTTTTTAATAACAATCAAGGACATAATGGTTGGAATTGTACTGATCCATCACATAATCATGGCAATAGCATTGTAGCTGCTGTTCATGGAGATTTTATAGAAAATACTATATCTCTTGGAGATACGCTTAATCAGTCGCAAATCAATGGTGGTTGGACATCTACCTTTGGTGCTGATATGTGGGGTTGGAATACCTACGATCAAGAGATTAAAATGACTCAGACTATAACTGATGCAAACGGCACAATTACTACACAGATAAGAGATGTAGCTATTCCTGGTTGTAGTGGATATAACTGTGGTTCTTACGCAACTTATACAGATAGTTATACACAAGGTTTAAACAATCAAAGTAATTACACAATTAAAGCTAGGTTTGACTTTAGCGAGTCATCTCAGTCTACCTCGCATAGAGCCATAGACTTAAAAAATCCTACGCTTACAATCGAACATAGTCTTTTGTCGGTTACTCAACAAAGCACTATATCAGAAATAAACGAGATAGTAGGCAATACTATAGAGCAACAGGTAGAAACTATAGAGTTTTCACCTATAGAAGAATATACCTTTGAAGTATTTGAAGAACCTGAAATGGTTGTTGAGATGTTTGAGGAGATATACATTGAGCCTATAGCTAGAGAAGAAATTAATACAGGAGTCGTAGATATATTCTTTGAGCCTGTTGAAACAATAGAATTAACCGAACTCCCACCTATTGAGAGTTTTGAAGAAATACCTATGGAGGTAGCATATGAAGAGCCAAAGACCATCGAAGCGTTCACAACAGAAGTCGAAAGTTTTGAAGAAGGAATTGAAACAACAGAAAGTTTCAACAACACGCCAACAGGCGAAATCATACAAGAAATCTTTGCAGAAGAAACCATCATCGAAACCTCAAACTCTAGCGGAATCGTTGAGCGAGAAGCTCCACTTGAGGAAGTTCGAGGAGGAGCTGAAGAAAGAACAAGCGTTGAAGAAACAGCAGGAACAGGAAATGAATCTGCACCAAGAGAAAACGAAGAAAGAATTACTACAGAGTCTAGAGAAGAAAGCACAGTCGCAGAGT
>Ga0187217_1000691_pt1 | contig 13975 bp, 2 predicted proteins | sample 15SPOviralmetaG_FD_130165 | JGI IMG/M metagenome (GOLD analysis project Ga0187217, IMG submission 130165) | Marine viral communities from the oligotrophic San Pedro Time Series (SPOT) site, San Pedro Channel, CA, USA - 15 SPOT_SRF_2010-09-15... | ecosystem: Environmental > Aquatic > Marine >... | reverse complement strand
GGCTTTGTTTACCAAAAAGTCGGCAAAAAAATCCCGGGCCAAAATCAATTGTGGGCCTTTTTGGGACGGTGGTGGAATTGGTAGACACACCAGACTTAAAATCTGTCGAGCATTACGCTCATGAGGGTTCAAGTCCCTCTCGTCCTATTTTTTTACTCCGTAAATATCCTATTTTACAACGGAAAAACTCTGATAAATAAAGGGTTTTGGTTGTATAAATAAATCCAGGATATCCAAGCGCTCGGAGATAACACACATGGCTCTAACAAGAGTAACCTCAGGTGGAATTGCACCTGGTGTTGAAATTAAATTTAATGCCCAAAACGAACCCCAGATGACAGGTAACTTACCTGCCGTTAGTTTTAATGGGGATACTGACACTGGTATGTACCAATCTGCAGCAAATGAAATTTCATTTGCTACTGCAGGAATTAAGAGATTTACTATTGGTGCAGATGGTAAACTAAAGACATATAGAGATGCATCTGATACAGACGGTAGTATTGTTGGTGCTTCATTCTATCAGGCTACTGGAATAATGGCTGATTCAGCTGTTGGTCTCAAATTGAATAAAACAGATGCATTGTGCTTAAATAAAGGAGCGTTCCATAGCACTTCTTGACTTTTGTTTTGTTCTGCGGTATACTGGTATCAATACAGGAGAGTTTCCATGGAAGTACGACCCGAATCAACCTTACATTCAGTTAAGGTCAATATGTTAACGAGAGTAGTCACTTTGATAGGTCATGATGGAGAGTCAGTAGAGGTTGAGAACAATACTGCTAATGAATTTTTACAGATGTGTACCTTTATCAATAAATCTTTGACCGAGGATATGATAGAGTATACTTATTGATATCGCACGGAACACAGTATATAATGTATAGGTAAGAGGTCAAAACCTCAGTGAAATTCCGGCTTTGTTTACCAAAAAGTCGGCAAAAAAATCCCGGGCCAAAATTGACTTTAGGCCCTTTTCGGGACGGTGGTGGAATTGGTAGACACACCAGACTTAAAATCTGTCGAGCATTACGCTCATGAGGGTTCAAGTCCCTCTCGTCCTATTTTTTACTCCGTAATTATCCTAATTTACAACGGAAAATACTTGATAAATAAAGGGTTTTGCTTGTATAAATAAATCCAGGATATCCAAGCGCTCGGAGATAACACACATGACTCTAACAAGAGTAACTTCAGGTGGAATTGCACCTGGAATTAGTATTAAATTTAATGCACAGAATGAACCACAGATGTCAGGTAATTTACCTGCTATCAGTTTTGAGGGGGATGATGATACTGGCATGTACCAGTCTGGTGCTGATGAAATTTCATTCGCCACTGGTGGTGTAAAGAGATTTACAATTGCTGCAGATGGAAAATTAAAAACTTATAGAGATTCATCCGATTCAGTCGGAACTGTTATTGGTGGTACAAATACAGATTTTGCTAATGCAAGAAATATTACTCTTTATGTCAACCAAGCTGATCTAAACTCAACAGATGCTGAAGACAATGATGGTGGTAATTTAAACAAACCATTTAAAACTATTGAGAGAGCACTTCTAGAAGCCGCTAAAAGAAGTTTTAAAACAGATCCAGCAGCAATTAGTGGTGCAAATCTAGAACCTGGAAAAACTTATATTATCACAACTGCAGGAAACACTGATTTTACGAGTGTTGGTGCTTCATCAAATACTGCTGGTGTATCCTTTATTGCTACCGGAACTGCAACTGGAACTGGTACAGCAACTCTTAATAATGACAAGTTTGAAGCATTTACAGTTATGGTGCTTCCTGGTCAATATGAGATTGACAATAGACCAGGACTAGATATCTTCACAAACCCACTAACTCAAAGTGTTGATGAAGATCCAACTGATGGAACTGCAGCAGCTGCTGGTAATTTGGGTACTGGTTCATCTTGGAGATTCAACCCAAGAAACGGTGGTGTTATCGTACCAAGAGGAACCTCTATTGTTGGTTATGACTTAAGAAAGACTGTTATTAGACCAAAGTACGTTCCCGCACCCTTCTCAGTTGAAGGAAGTATTACTGCAGATAGTTTCTCACTCCTTCAGGTAGCATTTGATGGTGCTGTCATGGTTGAGAGAAACCGTGGTTATCTCATTGAACAGGCAGAACTTAAAATGACTGCCAGCGGCGCTGCTGGTGGTTGGTCTTCTCTTAACAATATTGAAAAAGCTGCATGTCGTCGTGATATTGGTTATTTTATCGATGCAATTGTTAAAGATTTACGTACAGGTGGTAATGAACATACATTCGTTAACGCTGAAGCTTATGTTGATGGAAATGGTTATAGAAAAGAATTTTTAAATGCCGGTGATTCTGATATCTCAGGTGAAGTTGCAGATACTAGATTAGCTTTTGCTACAGTAACTTCTGCGATGAGAGATATCGTCAAAAGTTATAATGATGGTGCAACATACTTTACTGAAATTTCTTCTGGTAAGACCATTAACCGAGTTACATTTACACCTGGAGATGGTTTTGTAAGTAATGGTGATTGTAATAGTGTCGTAAATGCTGTTGCAATTCTTGGTGCAATTGCTGATGGTATCATTGCAAATCCAGATACCTATACCAGTCATACTGTTACCAGTATTCCTCTAGTTGGAGGTTCTACACAAAATCTTGTACTTAGAAAAACTCAAGGTGTATACAATCAGACTTCTATCTTTAAGGTAACTGGTGGTTGTTACTTCTGGCAGATGACATTTAAGGATGCTGAGGATGCACCTTATGATAGTGTAAGTTTCAATTCCAGCGGTATTCCAACATTCACCAAAGCATCTAATTACACAGGATATTCTCACCATAGAGTTGTAGCATTTACATATGCTGATCAAAGAAATACTGATGGTGAACTAAATCAGTATTATGCGAAGATTGATGCATGGCAAGGTAGATCTGGAGATGTTTCCGATGTAAGAACCGAGGAATTCCAGATTGTTGGTGATAGAAGTAAGAACTACACTATTGATACTGTAAACTCCTGTTCTCCATATATCTTTAACTGTTCGCTACGTTCAGTTTTTGGTTTATGTGGTATGCACACTGATGGTTATAAAGTTGCTGAGAACAGCTTTAAATCCATGGTTGTTGCACAGTTTACGGGCATCTCACTTCAAAAAGATAGAGACGTATTTATTTCACCAAAAGATCTTGAAGGTGATAGAGATAATACAACATATAATGATGATGACCCAAGCACAGCGCAACCTCCAATCTTTGCAGATCCAGACGCTCAATATAAGACAGATTGTAGACACTTCCACATTAAGGCATCCAACGGTGGATTTATTCAGGTCGTTTCTGTTTTCGCAGTTGGTTACGCTGACCAGTTCTTAGCAGTATCTGGTGGTGATATGTCCATCACGAACTCTAACTCTAACTTTGGTCAAGTTTCACTCCGTGCAAAAGGATCTCAGTTCAGATCATTCACACCTTCTTCTCAAGGTAGAATTACTGCACTTGTTCCACCTAGAGGTATTTCTGATAATGTTACTGATGTAACTTTCTATAATATTTCTGCAACTAACACATGGAGTTATATCGGTGCTGTTGGTGAAGAATTATCTGACGAACTCAAGAGTTTGAGAGATGGTTATACTGAATCTGGTGGATTTAGACTTTATCTAGAAACTGGTGCTACAACAGATGATGATATTCCAGAATTGGTAGTTGAAAGTGTAAAATCTGATGGTACAGTTGTAACAAAACGTTTCTTGACGTATGGTACTTCAGGTCAATTTGCTTTATTCAGAGATTTCTACGATAAAGATGGTATAACACCAGATGCTAATAAAATTATTAACCTACCATTAGAATCTACTGGTGGTGAAAGTGATAGAACATTTAATATAAGACTTACTACAACAACATCTACTTCAGATTTACCTACAAAGACTATTGGTGGTTCCACAATTCAAGCTACTAGAAACTCAGAAAGAATTGGATATTTTTGGGATCCCGCTGAAAAATGTGTATATCTAAAAGTAGATCATACGTATAACGTTTCAAACGGATCTGATGCTTTTGTAAACGACTTTATTTTTGATTCCAATGAAGAAAAATCATTTGAATTTGTGACAGCAATTGATCCAAATACTGGTATTACTACAACCGAACTACAACAAGTAACTAAGAATCTTCTAAAATATAAGACTGGTTTCCCATCTAGTTTGATTGTCAAGAAGTTCTCTGATACTAGAACATCACAACCTGGTGATCTTCTATGGAAAGTAGAATATACTATTCCTAAGTATCTTGCAAATAATGTAAATCCAAAACCACCCGAAAAGAGATTTATTATAAAAGGAACTAGACCAGGTAATGGTGAAGCAGATGTTCCATATAGTGATTATCGATTCATGATTTGGGATGTTGAAGAAGTTCAATCCTGGGAAAAGAATAGTAGAGATGGTATCTATTATCTAACTGTAATTAGAGCAGACGTTAATGAATTTGTTGATTATCGTATTCCAACAGGTCAAGCTGGTGCTGGAGACAATGTTGTTTCTATTATTAAGAGAAGACCTATTGGTATTACTGCAACTAACTCATTCAGTTGTACAACAATTGAAGCAGTTAATCTTTTCGACAAAGAAACTCAACTTATTGGTAATGTAAATTACCTATATCCATCAGTTAACGAAGAGGGTCCAACTTATGACATTAGAAAAATTTGGAACCCACCACAATCAGATAGTAGAGTTCTTGTAGAACCTATTGAAGTTGGAAATAGAATTAAAGATATTACAGTTCCTAACTTCAAGAGATATAAAACTTCTTCTGGTACTATTGCTACTGCTGAATGTCCATTCAAGGATATTCCGTCATTGACATCAATGACAGCTGAAGCTATTCACAGATTGGTTCAATCATTAGACCTCAGATATGTAGTTGACAATGGATCAACGACCACCATCTCAGCAAGTAGAATTTCCATTGCTCCAGTTAACACATGGGATAGTAGAATACTAAATTCGGGCGAAAAAGGTGATGAGCACTCATCTTCATCTGCTCTAAACTTGTATAATTCAAACTGGAGACTTGGACAACCAGAAGTATTATCCAATGGAGTTATAACTCCAGCTGGACGTAGAGAAGTAGATGTTAGCAAAGTTTCTAATTACAATACTTATGGTATCAATGCAGAAATTTTTGACAGAAGAATTGTTGTTTCTTCTCCTAATGCAGAAGGTGTAACTGGTACATCCATTAATGCAAATGCATTACTTGCAAGTTCTAATACTAATGGAACTGGAACGCACCAAGACGGACTTAAGTTTGCTCCAAAACTAAACCTATACAGACCATCTATCCTACGTGCTTCTTCACACACCTGGGAATACATCGGTCTTGGTTCTGGTAACTATTCAACTGGTTTCCCAAATCTACAGACAAGAGTTCTTAAGATTTACGAACAGTTTATTGCACAGGGTTATGAAAACGCTGGTGGATTTATCGCTTCTTCTGGTACTAACTCTGCAGGTGACTTCTACATTGGTAACCAGGTAATTCAAGCTGGTGGTACAAGTACTGTTACATTAAACGTTCCAAAACTTCGTAAGTCTTCTGAGTCTAACTACCTGGATATTGAAAATATTGAGAACAGAATTTCTAACGCTGTTATTAACGTAACTGCATCCGCAGGTAGAAGTGCTTCCGCACAATCCGCACTTAAGGATCTCGCAAACTTCTTCAACATTGCTAAACTAACTGTTAGTGATAAAGCAAACATCAGTAATTTGATTATTGGTGAAAGACTCTTTATTGATAGAGCAGAAATTAACAATGCTGCTAACTTCCCAGAAGGTAATACTAGTGCATATGGTTTCGTTAAGGGTGCTAAACCAGAGAAGACAGGTTTCATCTCAACTGACACCAACGACAAACTATATGTATCTCCTAAGTACCTAGATGCTTGGAGAGTTAAGAGACAACTTATTTCTGCTCAAGCTGTTACACTTGACAACAACAGAGTTTATATTCAACCATATCTACAATCAGCATTGTCTGGTTATGCAACACAAGTATCTGGTACAAATAGATTCTTTAGGTATGAAGGTCTAACATTTAGTAATACTGCTGTAAACGGTGTAACAGTTTCAGGTACTGATGCAATTGAATTGCAGATGGCAGAAACCGCCGGTATTGCTTCATTCGGTAAGATTGATGTCCAGTTCAACATGACTGGTATTGCAATTCAAGATTACTATGTAAGTGGTGGTAATAACGTATACTTTAATACTGCAGTAACCATTCCTCTATCATATGAATCTGTTGATTATACAACCAATAAAATTGTTCTTTCTAGAAATCAAAATGGTTTAGGAATAATTGATTACCTTAAGAGTTATCTTGGTGATGGAACACATACTTCTATTATCAGAAACTTCCCACCAATTACAGCTGATGGTGCATTTGGTGTAAATGCAACAGAAAGTGATGTTAAGTACCTTAAAGCAAAACTACAAACTAGTTTTGATGCAAGTTCACATCAAGACATTAATAAAGATAATTCTTCTGAATATCAAGATCTTAAAGTCACTATCGCTACATCAGCAGAATATGATCAGTGGCCAGATAGAGGTTGTATCTCTCTAAGAGAATACGCAAAAAATGGTACATATTACATTGCAACTTATAAGTACTACAAATCAGGTTATGCTGGTACTGTCGGAACGTTTAAATTAGTAGACAATTACGGCGCTGGTACTAACGAGGCAGGTAAAGTACATAATTATACAACCACTTACAATAATGGATATCCAGGTATAGATTCTGTAAACGTATTCTTTACTGGTACAGATACACTGGCATTTGATGCTGACAGATGGGCGTCTGAATCACCATTCATTCCACCTCTAGATCCTACTAAAGGTGTTGTTGAGGAAGTTAATATTGAGGATGCTATTCTTTATAGAGTTCCTGAGAAAAAACTACCTCTTGCTATTGATCTTGATGAAGATTACTTCGATCAAAGACTACCAAACCCATATAGTTCAAAAGCACTTGGTGTTAACATTCAGGAAAGAAATGAAGTTAAGAGATTTAGTCCTTTATTCTCCTTCTCTCAGTGTAGACAGTGGGCAGAAAATTCTGGATTTAATTCTAGTGATGAACTAGAACTGTTAATGAAACCAGGATATTACAAGTTGGATGGTACTAAATTCCCATGTTCATTAAAAATTAATGGTACTGGAGTTGCAACTTCATCAATATATGCTGGTAAAGAACAAACTAGAACTTCTGCAGGAAGAATGGGTGGATATCTAGAGGATACTGTAAAGAGAGGTGATAGTGTTTACTTATATCGTACATTAGGATTTAGTGCTCAATATGGTGTAGGTAATGATGCAATCTACTCTGGTGTATCTGGGGGACTATCTGCAAATGGTTCAGTGTCACTCAATAATGTCCACGTTATTGGTGTTAACGAATCAATCACTAAAAATGAAATTCCAGATTCTATCTTTAGTACTGATACTAAAACTCAGAATGCTAGAAGATTAGTTAGAAATGCATATTTTACGAAGAGAGATATTATTAAGACTACAGTTACCGGTAACGATGTTTCTGGTAGACCACTTGGTAATACAATTAGTACATCTGGTTTAAACGGTGCAGTTGAGTTGATGGTTAAAGCTTCAACTAATACTGGTGAATCTGGTCATTCAGCTATTGCATATCCTGTTGTTAATAGTGGTGATATTATTGAAAGTAACTTAAATGAAGTTACATACGGTGAATTAAAATCTGCAAGTTTTGCTGATTGTAGATATTACTCAATCTCTATTGATGCATCTCGTTTTGCTAGTTCTGCTGATAATAGAAGAAAATTTGATAGAATGAGAAAATATATTATTCCTGGTACTACAATGTACTGGTTGACGAATGCATCAGATAAAGTTGTCATTGATTCTGATTCTGCTGATGTTTCTAATCTCACTATGTCAACTAAGGTAATTAGTGTCAGGAGACATTTACCTTCAACTAGTTTAGATTTTGACGGCAGTTCGCAGGAAAGACTTGAAATACTAGTTTCTGTTTATCAAACTGCTTCAGCTCAAACTAATGGAAATTCTAGTTCATATACAAACTCTGTTGAAGATTTAAATCCAGGTTCCTGGACCGGAAACCTCAGAAAAATTGTATTTGAAAATGAAGATGGTGCAGAATACACTACATTAACTCTTAACTGGGGACAAGAAGAAAGAAGAAGATATCTTCCAAAAGGTATTATGCATGAGGGTGGATATCAAGGACCAATTCTCAAGAGAGTTGTTACAGCCGTAACTGGTAATGGTACATCTACTAATACATTAGTTGTTGATAATTTTGAAGATGTTTCAGTCGGTGATAGAGTAGTTTGGAGAGACGTTAATGGCGTTGATCAATTAAATGGTTTTAGAGTAACTTCTATTGCAACATCTGTTGCTAATGGTGGTTATCTCCTAACCCTATCTGACTTTATTCCAAATACAGTTGTAATACCAGTTGGTGGTGTTCTATCATTTACTAAATTCAACGTTTTTGGAGATGAAATTTCTAAATTTGATATTCCAGAAATCTATGGTATCTTGAATGGTAAAGAAGGTTCTAATATTCTATTGGTAATTGATAGAAATCCAAATACTATATATGATTCAGGTATTCAATCATATCCATTTGGATCTGGCGGATTTGGTCAAAGTCCAACTCAACTTATTCAACTTAAGGGAACCAATTCATATACCAGTGGTACTGATGGTAGAGAAAGAGCATCTGTAGAAGATAACTTACTCGCATTCAGTAAGCGTACAGCTTCTTATCAAAGAATTCGTGGTATTCCCGATAATAGATATATCTATCTTGATATTGCTCCGGAAGATTTTGCTGGTTCATCTGATGTACTTTCTGGTTCTGGATCATCTAATCCAGAAAATGAAAGTGTAGTTAACTACATCGAAAACGCTGGAATTCACAAAGATATTCTCAGTCTGTTTGGATCTTACACCCAACAATCAATTAAGAATGCAGGTGCTCTAGGAAGAGGATATGTACCTACAACTATCACTTTTGCTAATGATTATGTTGATGGTACAATTGAAACTAAGATTGCTACTCAATTAGCATCTAACACTGCATTGGCAAATACCAGAAGGTATAATAGCAGATTGAGAGTAGTTATGTATCCAATCAACGCAGCTGCTATCACTGCAGGTACTAAGAGTTGGAGATTCTATGCTTCAATCAATTCATCAACAGGTGCTATTAATTCTATTAAAACCTATTGGTCTAGTGGATCTCCTACTGCATCAGACGTATTGAATGGTGAATATAGATTTGAGGTTATTGATGGTCGTGGATATGTTCTATCTCCATCAGGTCGCACTGTAAGTACGAGTAGTGGTCTTAACAATCTAAGTTCTTCAGATTTCTTGATGGTTGCGAAGACAAATCTACTTGCTGGTGCTAGAGTTGATCCAACAAACGATTCAGTTTCTGATGGTTCTCCATATATGGAATCTGTAGGTACTGATTCCTTCGGTGATAACGATCCTTTAACTGCTACTGGTAAGAGACTCTTTAATTCCTGGCCTAGAGCATATAGATCATTCAGAAGAAGAGTTCCACTTGCTGGTATGCCAGTAAATGGTAATTATCAGAGTACATTACTTGCCGTTGATGCTATTCCTGGTTCCGATTTCCAATTAAATCTAACCGGAGTTACAATTGGTGCTCAATCAGTTGCTGACTCAAGAGCAAATACATTTGGTGGTGGTTATCGTGGTGGATTGATTAAGTGTAGAGGTGCTCAACTAACACTTAATGGAACTAGATTTAGAGGAAATCTATCTCTAGATTGGACTGGTATTGGAACAACCGGCGGCCGTGCTGCAGCAGCAAACGCTTTTGTTGCTGGTCACTCTATTGAGATGTTCCAGATGGAAGATCAAAATAGTTTCAAACAAATTGGTGGAACTAGACCAGCATTTGCTATTACAACTTCTGGTGATGATGAAGAATTTAGACAGTTATCTGAATTTAACCCAGAATCTAATATTTACTTAGAACCAGGTAAAGATCCATATGGTACATTGTCTGACGGAGATGCAAGAACATTCCCACTGAGAACAAAACAAGCAATTAGAAGATTTAATAAGTCACCTAATTCTGTTATTCCATGGTCTGGTGAATCTGCAATCTCTTCTGGCGATCTCTTAACTAAAGTTGCGCTATTTGAAAGATATCAAACACCGTATACAATCGTATATGATTATCCACATAGTGCTGGTGTGCAATCAGAATATATTGCAATTGGTGCAAACCATGCTGTTCAGGATGCTGATAAAGCTTCTGCTGTATACCTAAGGTGGAATGATAGTAATTCAACAGTTACTACATATACAGTAACTGGTTCTGGATCAAATATTTCACTACCAAGAAGAAGTCTTGGATTCTTTGTTGCGAATAATGCAGCTGGTTTAGATGTTCCAGCAAATATTTTCTTTGGTTCTAATGCAACTAGACTTGTTAAGTCTGACAATATTGAAACTTCTTATGCTAATGTATCTGGACTCAATATTGGTAATACCTATAATATTAGTAATTCTGGTACTATAACACAAAGTGAATCTGGTGCATATGTTTTTGTTAACGTCTCATATGACCGATCAAATGCATTTACTTCACTATCTAACGCTGCAGGTACAAACATTAATGTTAATACCGACTATTTAAATGCTAGAAGATATAATTATGTTTCTACAGTAACTTCCAGATATCAAAAAGTTACTCAAAATAGAACTGCAAAATTAATTGTCGCAGAAACTTCGGAAACTACAAATTATTCGGAACCAGCAAACTATTCTGTATCAAATGAAGATGCAGTATTTAGTAGTTCCTTTACTACATCTACAGTTCTTGATCTTGTTAATGTTAGTGATCCATCTGGAACAACTAAAGGTAGTGCTGTAATTACAACTGATTCAAGTAATAGACTAACAAGTCTTTACATCACTGATCCTGGTGTTGGACATCAAACTGGTCAACAGTTAAGACTAAGACAATCAGGAAGTAATACTGATTTATCTACTTTCCAACTTACAGTAAGGTCAAACTATTCAGATGAAGATTTCACTATCTTCAGTCCAGGTGAATATAAAGTAATGCTACCCAAAAATTGCTTTATCCTTAATTCCATTGAGAGTGGAAACAGTGCAAAAAATCTAAAACAACAAATCAATAGAGCAAAATCAATCTTCAAACCAGGTAGTTACATTCTATATGGTGGACTATACTATAAGATTGCTAGAAGTGATTTAGCTAACAATAAATCATATATCGGTGTTTACAGATATGTAAACTCTGATAATATAACTGACATTAGAGCAGATATTGTAGTTGAGTTGGAAGATGGGGACCAAGTTCCTACTTATCCACAAAATACTAGATTTGATCTATTCGATTATGACAATATCTTAGATTACTGGCCAACATCTGGTAGAGTTGTGATTGGCAAACGAGAAACATGTGATTTCTCTAAAGGTGGTTCATCTGGTGATAATAAAGGATACGAAATCAGACTTAGTAGAAGTATGACTAAGTACTGGCCACATTACATCCGTGACTGGGAAGGTCTTGATCCAAACAACTCAACTGATGATGCTGTTGCTTCTGAAGCAATTATTCCAACTGAACTTAGACTCTCTGACCCAGTTGATGTTACTTGTTATGGCTTGAAGCGATTCTCTTCTGCTGGTGATTCAACTGCTCTTTCTGCACCATTTGCTGCAGAAAGTCCATCAGATATTACAGAAGTTGATGCAGGTATTTGTTATACAACTCCAACTGGAGTATTGACTGATCAGACCGCTGTTGTTAGTATTACTTCATCCGCTGAAAATATTAATGCTGATTTTGAAAAACTATCGATTGGTCAAACAGTAACTATTCCATATAGGAATATTTCACAAGACCAAAGTACCAGTAATTGGAATAACTTTGTTGTTACCGTTGGTGATCCACAGGGTGATAAAGGAACAAATACATCAACAAACAAAGAAGGAGATAGATTTATCTCTGGAACATTTAGAACCACCCAATCTACTGTCGGTGCAAATGATCAACAGACATTTAACATCCATGGTAAAAATACAAATGATACAAGTCTTTATGAATATATTAGTCCTCTAACTGCTGCACAATTTGCCCCAAATAGATTATCAATCAGTCAGTTTAATCAAAGAGGATTTAGACAAAGAGGTAGTTACCTTGGTCTCCGTGCTGGTGTTTCTTTAACTACAGCTCAAGCTGATTCTAATGGTACTGGTATAGCAAGTAATTTGGAAGGTGCATTGCACTTTACAATTTCTCCTGGATATTCCAGACAGATGCAAAGAATATCAACTTGGGGTACATACACCGCAACATTTGAGAAAATTAGTACATCCACTGATGAATTTGAAGTTATTATGGATGTAACTAATGTAGCTGATGGCGGAATCTATAAGGGTCAACCAATTTATAGTAATTGTACTACGCCAACTCTTACTGTTACTGGTAGTGCTGGTAATTGGTCTACATCTTATAGTGCAGGTTCATACTCTTCCAGTGATTTAATTGGATATGTTGTTGGTATGAGAGGTGACACCATTACTTCCACAGAAGGTTCTCAGGGTGTTGTAGAAGGTTATGAGGATGGTCTTGAGTTAACCGGTGATGGTGGAACAGGAAAATACAGAGTTCTATTATCAACAGCATATGGTTCTGGTGCTGGTCCATTTGGTGAACTAACATTCAACCAATCTTCAAACACTAAAACTGCTTCTGCAACAATACATGGTAAACAAGATTCTACCGATTACTTCCCATATGGATCTAATCAAGGTATGTGGTGGAATGAACCAGGTTCTGGTGTTTATAGACTCATCTTCAAGAGAATAGTAAGAGATGATGGAACTAACGTTGTATATTTCCGATATTCAAATGGTCAAGGTAGAGGATTGTCTGATGTTGGTTCTAGTGGATATTCTGGTGGTACTTCTCTAAATTCTGGTAATTATGTACTCATGTATTATCAAGGTTACTATGACAGTAGTATCAAACTCAGGTTGGATAAACCCCTATCAACTTCTATTCCAGAGGGAACTAAACTACGTATAGCTCCTACTCCAAATAGAACTAACAAGTCTAATGAGAGTAATTTCTTATTCAAGTCTAAAATTATAGACATGAAGAAAGTTGGAAGTGGTGCAAATGCCAGAATTAGAGTTTATCTTGCTGATCCACTACCAAGAGAAAATTGGCAGAGAGGTGTATTTGGTAGTGAAGAAACACTACAAGCTAACACCGCTGATTCACCAGTTAAGACATTTGGTATGATGTATGTTAATGATGGTGGTTGGACTTATCCTAAGACTGGTGGTAGTTCATTCCGTCCTGGAAATGTTAACATTGAAAAAGATACTAAAGGTAGATATACCGATAAAAATGGCACTGCAAATGGCGCTGCTGAGATTGGTACTCACTCCAATGAAATTTGGTTACCTAACCGTAGTGGAAGAGTTAGAGCAGGTGATATCCTATCATATTCATGGGAGGATATTTTAAGAGTTAATTCTAGAAATGGTATTGATTCCTATAGTGGTCAAGATGATTGGTCAAATGCTGCTTTGACTTCTGCAACTAATACATCAACTGTTACTCTCGGTGGTAGTAATGCTGATAAGTTAATAACAGTCTTACGTCCTGGTTATCAACTCTTTGCTAATAATGGTGATGAAATTGGAACAATTTCTGCTATTGGTACTGGTACTATAACTTTAACAGAAAACGCTAAGGTTGCTGTTAGTGGAGTTACCAACTGGACATATACTTCAACTGGTAAAGTAATTAACTATACTGCAACTATTAGTGAAGTTGCAGCTCCAGATAGTCATGGTTATTCTAAGTGTACTATAAGTGC
>Ga0187217_1000690_pt1 | contig 13996 bp, 10 predicted proteins | sample 15SPOviralmetaG_FD_130165 | JGI IMG/M metagenome (GOLD analysis project Ga0187217, IMG submission 130165) | Marine viral communities from the oligotrophic San Pedro Time Series (SPOT) site, San Pedro Channel, CA, USA - 15 SPOT_SRF_2010-09-15... | ecosystem: Environmental > Aquatic > Marine >... | reverse complement strand
TCTTCTCTCTTTCTCTTCTTCATTCCTGACAATACTCCCCCCCGTATTATCTTCTTCTTCTTCTTCCCCTCCATTTTGTTTTCTTCCTATCCCCCTATTTCACATTTCACTCTTCAATTTTCTTTCCTTTATTGGTGTTATCTATTACATTTTATTTGTTATTATTTCGTCTTCTAAACTATACGATAATTACATATAGATCCCTTTTATTCTACTAGTTTAAATTCTATCTTATTTTACGAATATATTCATATATTTAGAGAGATTTTTATTTAAAATAATTTTTTTAAATCCAATAATAATATTTCTATAAAATTTAATATTTTCATTTATTATAATGTCTACATTAGACAAAACGACCGACCCATTATCCGTAAACGGATACTACCCGCTTTTCAAATCAGCTGCTGATGCCAATACCGTAAGTGGCGGTGGAACAAGCCACTCGCATGTTTTAAATGGCGAAACATACTACATGCCAACAGGTGGCGTATTAGATACAGATTTTTACCATGGAAACCACGTTCCCAAATCTGTTAAAAAAGTAAATGTTTTACACCCAGGTGGTACTAATCAGGATATTGTATTATATGATTTCGAGTTAGTTGGAAAAGGACTAGGTGCGTATGAAAATTCAAGCAAGGATTATCATAAAGGTAAACTTGGACCAGCTGCTGTAGTATATAATGCCATGGTAAGAGGTATGGGACCAGCTGAATATGATCCCGATGATAGTCGTGTAGTTGAAGCTGGCACAGTTGCCGAAGGAGTTTTAGATCAAAATGGAACTGATGCAAGAAATATAATCCTCCCCGCAGGGACAACATTTGATTTCTTTCCTCAATTCTATACTGGCCCTAGTCTTACAGGTGGTTGGATTAGAGTAGATGACGAAGCCGCATATATTAGTGGTTGGGATGATACTACAAATACTGTTACAACACAAACAGATATTACTTTAAGTAAACTAGTTCCTGGATCTAAATTTTACATTCTTGCTAATAGAAATCCCAGTGCATTTAATTTTAATATGGATACCGACATAGGGCATCCAATTGTTCGTGGAAACCAGTGGAGACCTGGTTGGAGAGATACAAATATTTTAAATTCTAACGAGGCTTATTGGAATAATTTATTCTACAACACTCACCGTTTTGGTTATAGTACTGATTCAAGATGGATTAGTATTGGTAATGATAATCAAATATACATTAGTCCATCTGCTGGATTTAGTGGTAGCAACTCAACTACAGGTGACTTTAAATTAGGTAGGACTAAACTCGATGGAGCAAAAGATGCCCAACCAATGACAAATAAAATTATGCTTCCATTTTTAAAATCTGATAATCCTGCTAATCAAATTCAAGGTATCCGTTTAAAGAATAATTCTTCTCTCCAATCAACCGCTGCTGCAGGAGCTGTTGCCGAGGGGGACATTACTCTTTCTATTTGGATTCTTTCAAAAGAACACACTGATTATTGGGTTCATAACCAAAATTATGCTTCAGCCATTGCTTTAGGAAACAAAGCGTCTAATCAATACATGGGTATAGGTGTCCATAAAACGGTTTATGGTCGTATGGCTTTTTACAATGGCGGCAGTGATGTGCAAATGTCCGATAATGAGTATCCAGCTAATAATAATTGGAACCATTTAGTTATCACTTGGAACGGTGGTGGTGATAAAAAAGTAAAATGTTACTTTAATGGTAGTGAAACACAACAGAGTATAAATAGAAATTCAACACAAAATCTTACAATAGGAACCGATACTAAATACGGTATTGGTAGTGCTGCTGGAACAAATAATTACCAAACCTTTTTTAGAGGTTTTGTAAGCAATGCTTGTGTTTTTAATAAATCATTATCTAGTGGAGAGGTAACCACATTATACAATGGTGGTTTCCCAATGTCCGACCCAACTACCATTAGCAATCTTTTACATTGGTGGAAACTTGATAATTTGACAACTGGATTACAAGATGAGGTCGGAACAAATAATCTTGAAGTTAATAGCGGTGCTCTTAGTGATATGGTTGCTGGTTATACAACAGACGATGTTATTACCGCCAATACACCGACTGCAGCACAATTAGTTGGTAAAACAGATCTTTATGTCCAAGCCGGTCGTATTGTTGGTTATGGTACAAACAACACATCTGCTATTTACAGATTTAAGAGTATTGAATTAGAAAGGATTGGTAGAACAGATTATTTATCTTTGGTTTTTGCCGACCCACCTGCTGCTGGTGCTAATTCAGGTATATTTATCCAATCTACCGGGGCTGAATTATCTTCACGAGTATACAACAGTTACCCAACGCCCACATTCAAGCCAAGTAACTACAGTGATATTCATTTAAAGGGTGCTACATCTAAGATTAGCTATTTTGCACCAGCCGGCCCCCCAAGCGACCCCGAACCAGCTGGATTTAATCATTTCTACGCCGTTACCGTTGTTAAACCCGGCGAAATGTCTAATTTAATTTCAACTGTATATTCTGGTTACTCTAGCACTCCAAGTGGTGTGCTAATGCTGAGATTCGGTAGTTTTACAGGTGATAGTTTAATGGTGCCATTTGAAAATATAACGGTTAGTGTTTTTGATGCAAACGATACTATTCTTACCGACGGTGTTAGTATGGCTAATTACGATTACCAGTGGACATCAGATTCTGATCCTGGCGTTATCGTGGTTGGTGGGTTGACTGTTAATGCTACCGATAAAGTTCGTTTTAACTTCCACCCACATGGAAGCAATCTCCCATCCATTGTTAAAGGTGGATCAAATGGAACAAATGATTCAAACGACCCTAATGTAAGAAACGTTGATGTTGAATTATTAAAAGCTATTATTTTCTCCCCAAATCCATCACTTGTCGTTAGAGATGCTTTAGCCGGGACCGGCATAGACGCATCCGTTGCTACAGCAGCAAATGCCGATGTAGCTGCTGTTTCCAGTAACGCAGATGATACCGTTGTTACAACTGCATCTACTAATGCTTTGAAACGCTTCTCTGAAGACGCTCAATTCGGGAATACCAACTTTACTAAAGCCAAGAAACGTAAAGTTCTTAAAAATTTGATGAAACAGATTGTTAATAAGTTATCAACTGGTAAATTTCAATTGAATGATAAAACCGAATTTTTAAAATTTGTAAAACCAACGGACGATAGCATTGATTTAGGCTCAAAACTTAAAGATAAGATTGAGGTAATTAAGCCTGGTGCCGAAAATGTTACGGTGAACATGGACACAGCTAGTGTATACGTTCCATTTGGCGATGGCGAAACACAAACGTTCGTGGATAGTATAACAGGTAAAGAATTCACTATGGGGAAATCTGGATCGGATTTTACATTGACTGTGGCTGATTCACAGGGTGGTGTTCATGCAATTCCACCTAATTACACGGGCGTTGCTGACCAGGAAGGTGATATATATACATATCTAGATGCCCCAAATAACCGCGAAACCATCTTTGTTTGGGGTTCCGGTACGGCTTCCAGCAACAACGCTACGGGTCAGGTCCAGGGTGATCCATATATTACCACATTAGCTGGTGTCACTTACAAAATGGACGATTTTACGGGATTTGTCCGCTTGTTACAGGGCGAATACGAAGGTAAAAGATTTACGATTAATGCTGAAAATAAACTCTTAACAAAAACCGAAATTAAAGAATTATTAGAATGGCGTCAGACAAAAATGCAAGGCATGAACTTTTCTGATAATGTTCGTTTCGGTAAATTCCCGGCTTACTTCTCTAAATTCTATGTTTCACACGGTGACAAGTATGCTATTGTGGATGCGAATACTTTACAGGTATTGGAAACCAATTACGAACCCCAGATGGCACATAGCATACAAATCAATAAGGGTTATGTTTGGTCCGAAGCACTAAAAACCGTAAGTCGCGCCGATCTAACCGTTGGTGAACTCCAGGTTTCCATGATGAGCTACGAAGACAAAGACATTCGCAATGGATTTAAACTTTTCAACATGGACAAATTACAGAACCGCAGTGGTGCATTAGAACACCCTATTTATGTGAAAGACATGAAAATTAGAAGCATCCGTTCGGTTGTTCCCATTAAGCAACAATCAGCCCGTAAAAACAAAAAAGTTTCTAAAGAAGAAATTATTGAAAATGGCTTCAAGACACAACGCACTTTTAAGGTATTTTAAATAAGTATTTAATTCATTTTACTATATAGTTAAATCATGATACTTTGTTAATTTTGTATTTATAAAATATAAGTTAATTTACTATATTATAAATATTCTAAGTTATATTATAGTAATGGCTATTAATTGCAATAAAATAAGTATTGGAATGGATAATGTAACTGATGGAAACTCAAATTTTATAATGGGTAAAATTATTAAAACTTCAAATAGCAGCGATAATATTATTTTGGGAAATGATATCTCTTTTAATGATTGTACTAATCTTTTTACATTATCAACAAATAATTCACAAGAAAAAACCAGTATAATAAATTCTGAAAAAAGTATTATATTAGCAAATAATTCTATTATTTCCAATAACTCTGTAATGGGAAAATGTTTTTATTTAGGAGATACTATAAGATCTTATGATTCAAATTGTTCCTTTATAATTGGAAAAGATGTAAATATTTCAACAGTGTCTAATAATATTATTTTGGGAATAAGTTGCGAGAGTTCAGCTTCAGACACATTAATCTTCGGTAGAAATAATAAATTAAAAAAAATCGATAACGGTAATGATGGTGACAATATAATTATTGGAAATGATTCCACTGTTAATGGTAATGGTAATAATTTATTTGGAAATAAAATAAAGTGTTCTAATGATTCTATAATTGCTAGTAAATCCACACTTATTGGTTATGATATTGAATTAAAAAATGATATTAGTAAATGTTTGTTAATTGGAAATGATATTAAAAATGTAGAGTCTGTAAGTCAGTCTTTATTAATATCGTTTTCTGATTCTACCGAAAGTTCCTTTACTAATACTAATAATTCTTTTTCAATTGGAAATTCAAATGAAATCAAAAATACCGATGATACATTTATATTTGGAAATAATTCTGTAATAAAAGATACAGATGGAAATCAATTAGAATATTCATATGTTTTAGGGAACTACTGTAATATAAGTTCCAACAATTCATATGCAATAGGACGTCATTGTAATGTTAAAAAAGATACTTCTTTTGCTATTGGCAGAGATATCATTAGTAATGGAAAGTATTCTATAGCAATGGGTTTTGGAGTCGATATATCGGGCGAATCATCTATTTCTATTGGAAAAGACTCTAAGGCCCAAGGAACTCATAATTTAGCCATAGGTTGCAATTCTTGTACAATAGGAACATATTCATCTGTAATTGGGTATAATTCTGCATCTCTAGAAAATGGGTTTACTATTGGCAATAATATTAATAATGATGTAAGTAATGTTATGTTAATAGGTGGAAGAAATATCAATGTTGGTGATACCGGATATAATGAGATAAATGAAATTATTTTTACAACAGGAGCAAAAGATTCTGGAAATGATTTAATAACTGTTGATATTAAATCGCGAGATATTGATTGTAGAAAATTAACTTGTGAAGATTTTCTTAATACATCGGATGAACGAATTAAATCAAATATAAAAAACATTCAAAGTAAAGAATCGCTTGACAATATATTAAATATTACTCCAAAAAAATACAGTAAAAATATTTTAAAAAAACACGACACTGTTGAAGAAGCCGGTTTAATAGCACAAGAAGTTAAAAACTTATTTCCCGATTTGGTAACAGAAAAAAATGAAAATATACCAATAAATACCCAAAATTATAAATTTAAAAATAATAATGATAATATTGAAATATATATTCCAAATATAGAATTCTATAATCTAAATAATGAGTGTAAAGTGAATGTTTTAGAAAATAATCAACCAAAAAGTATTGCAATTTCGCACATAATAGAAAATACTATATACTTAAAAGAAAAATTAAATTTAGTTAATATAAAATTGGTAGGATTTAAAGTTAATAACTTTCATTATCTCAATTATGTAAAACTTATTCCATATATGATTTCAAGTATTCATGAATTAAATAAAATTATTTTAACACAGCAAAAGCAGATAGAAAAATACATAACACATAATTAACAATAAAATTGATTATATATTTAATATTGTAATTTTTCATAAATAAATGTTTAACAGTTATAGTTTAGAGGAAATATTAAATCATTTTATAGAAAATAGCAAATATAAATATGATATTAAATTCTCTTTTACATTAAGTAAAAATGATATTAACAAAATAGAAGAAACAATTGACGATATCGCAGGTAATATCATACCACGCATAATAACTATGGATATTGCTGGTGACTATTATCATATTGTTTGGCTACAAGAAATTTTAGATCAAGATAAATATTATTCAATTTATAGTTATCAAGAAAATAATAATATTAAGTTTAATATTACTATTCAGGGAAATTTACATAAAATTTATCATACTACGATTAATGGTGCCTCTTTTCATAATTCAAATTTTATTGGATTATACTAACTATACTTCCGTAAACCAGTCATTATCATCATTATCTTTTCTTCTACATAGCATATATTTACAAACAATACAATAAAACATATCAAATATTAGTATAAATACTATTGGTAATATTAAACTTTCCCAACCTACATTTCTCAAACCATAAACATGATATGATTTTGCAATTATACATATTGTCATCGGTAAAATAACTAAACAATTTAATAAATAAATTATCTTATCAGTAAAATATTTACAAGTTGTAATGCAACAATTTAATAAACAACGCATATTACGGAATTAATATTATTTACTTCTTAAATAGTATTAACTATTTAAAATTTGGAGTAATTGATCTGATAACTCTTTCATTTCTTATTTTTAAATGTGATTGTGTTTGCCAAAAACCAAACGCAAATGCCATTGGTGGAGGATGCGTAAAATTTTCTTGATTTTGTAAATCCATATCTTTTAGTATTGGTATATAGTCTATAATATGTATTCTCCCGAAAATTACAAGTGTTATAAGTGGCATAAATAATAAAAAGAGCAATACAAATGATTTAATAACTCCTTCGCCCTTTTTAACCTTAAAATACTTATTATATAAAATATCAATACATAAACCAAAAAATAACCCTAAAATATATTCATAGGAGTTTATTACTAAAATAGCCAATAGTTCTTCCTTTTTTGTAAGCATATAATATTATTTAATATATTAATTTTCTATAGCATCTCGTATACCTAGAATATTAGACATATTTTTTTTAATATTTTCGGTATTTTTAACACGGTCATGAATAGTTGTTCCACCACTTAATTTTTGTATCATCATTAACCATTCAACATTTTCGGGTGAATTAATTTTATTAAAATTGGGATGTGCTGCTTCCCATTTTTTTAATTCCGTAAAAGCCTTTCCCTTTATTGATTCTATCCCTCGTTCTATTCTTATATTTTTATCATCTTTATCCCATTTATCTTCTTCTTTTACATAAAATTGTAATCTTTTTTTATCCGAACAATGAATCGGTCGTTCTGTTGCTTTCATATCTGTTAAATTTTTTGTAAATATATTGCTTAATCCCTTTACGTATCCATGTGCATTTGTATATTCTAAATCTTCTAAAGATATTTTTATATTATTAATAAAATCGGTTAAATTCATTGCATTTTTACAATGTTCGTTTAAAAAGACATTTATTGATATTTTGTTATTATTATTATTCCCAATTTTAGGAATCATTTCTTTTTGTGTATTTACTAGTTTTTCAATCAAGTCCCCCTGTTTAGAAAGAGTATCAGTTATTGCTTTAATCATATTATCTTGGTTTGTATTATTATTTAGAACCTCATTATTATTATATACCTTAATTGTGCCCTTATTATTACATTTTTTTTTATGTCTAGATAATCCACTTTTATATTTATAAACTTTCGCACAAATATCACAAATATTTTCACTAGGATTTAATTTATTTTTATGTTTTTCTGTTAATATGTGTTTTTGATAGTTAAATTTATTATCAGTTTCAAATTTACAAGCCACGCATCCATATTCCCTTTTTATCTTAAAAATATTTGATTTTCCCATTAATATTATATAATATTATAATCTTAAATAATTTTTATTTGCGATTTATTTTATATTATAAGATGTAGCTACTTTTATGTTGGATAATGGCAATATTTATTTCATCTAGTTGCATTTTTTTTTGAGGATAACCAATGGTAACTATTTTCTCGTTTTCATCAAATTAAATCGATTTTAAGTTAACCAAACCTTATCATAATTAAATGTTATTATGTTTTTGTTGATTTTTTTTACATATTTTGGTCTTGCATTTTTTGCATTTTTTTTTTGGATAATTTTGGGTAATTTAAAAATGATAACAAAAATGGTAACCAATGGTAACTATTTTTTAAGATATTTTAAAATATTAATAATTATTATATTACCATCATGTAGTGTTTAATATGATCATTTTTTGTTCGTAAAAAATCATGTAGGTGCAAGAAAATGCAAAGAAAAAATGCAAAAAAAAAATGCAAAAACAAAAAAGTCGCAAAAAAAAGTCTATGGTGGTTGTTGATTTTATTTGATTAATTTTTTAACCTACATGTTTCTAGTAAAGCCGAAAATTCCACTTTTTTACCGAACCTTTTTGTTCACTATACGAATTTGGACATTTTAAAAATGTCCAAATCTAAAAATCGGAAGAATATTTATTTTCAAAAAACGACGTTTTTGGAACATGTAGTAAAAAGTGTAACAAAATACGATATTACAAAGTTGTAGCAAAAAAATAGAGTTTTGTACAGAATTTTTCATATACATTTTTGAAGAAATATGTTATAACTATTATAAAAATTAATATAATAGCTAAATTTATTATTTAAAAATATATAATTTGTTAATAATATGTATAGTGATATTATTAACTTACTTAAAAAAATAAATATCGATGTGAGTAGTCAGAAATTAGATGGTCTTTTATTAGACAGAGAATTATTTTTATCAGATCATATTTACAATACGTTGATTGATGATATTAAAAATTTAAGATCTAAATATAGCAGTTCTAGTTTAACTTCTCTCCAAAAAACAGCAAAAGAAGAACAAAGATGGCCATTGTTAAATCTTATTAGACAAATATTACGAATAGAAGGATATACAATGAATCCAATAAGAAAGGCAGATGGTTATGGTTTGGATGGAAAGAAAAAATATAAACGATTTTTTTTAATAAAGCAGACATCTGCGAAATCTAATAATATTATTAAAGAACCGCAATAGTTTCTTCATTATCTCCTTGTGATGTAACGTCTTTATTTTGGTATTCACCTTGCCAATATTGAGACCAACCATTATCTTTTTCAATCGTATTATTTTTAAAATCTGTAGAAACAGTATCAACTACATTTGGTGTGTTTTTTTCTGTTGTTTGTTGAGCATCTTCTTTCGCTTTTTCTATTTCCTTTTTAATTTCCTTTTGAACTTTATTATCTTTAGTATCACAGGTTTTTAAATTATCCGTAGTATTTTTGCTTATATCACTAGTATTTACAATTTTATCAACCTCTTTATCAATATTATCATCACCCATTTGGCTATATCCATAGTAAGCCAATACAGTTCCTAAAGCTCCAAAACCTAGCCCCAAAGCTACTTTATTTGTATTATCCATTTAAATAATACAAATATATTCATTTTAAAAATTAAACTCATCAATATATTAAAGATATTATACTAATTTTACTTAATGTTAAGAACCACAATTCTTAGAAATATTTGGGAATCTAAAGAAACATATAAACAAACATTACAGCATATAGATTCGGCAATTTCAATAAATCCTAAGGCATATACATGTCCAGATTACTATAAAATAGAAAAAAAGAAAATATTTAAAACAGGTTGGATACCGATAGGTTATACAAATGAATTAATAAATAATAATATAGTTTCTACAAACATAGGTGAAATACCTATTATAATGACAAAGGATAAAAATGGTAAAATAAGTGCTTTTCACAATGTTTGTCGTCATAGAGGTTGTAAATTAATAGAAGAGAATAAACGTGCTTCTATGATATCTTGTCCTTATCATAAATGGTCTTATAAATTAGATGGTTCTTTGGTTGGAACACCTCTTTTTAACTCGTCAAAAAAACATTTTAATAAACAACAATTCTCTCTATTTCCAGTTAATATTGAAGTAAATAATAATATTATTTTCGGTAATTTACAAGACGACCATGTTCCTTCACCTAAAGTATCTATGAAATCTGCCTTTAAATTACTAGATAAATATCCATTGGAAAAATGCAATATTGTTAAAACAAAAGAATATAGGGTTAAAGCGAATTGGAAATTATTAGTTGATAATTTTATAGAATACTATCATTTACCAGCAGTTCATCCCGAATTAGTAAAAGGTTCGGGAATGGACGAGCATGTATGCACACAAAAAGAAGGTAAATATATTAGTTTTAAGACAGACCCATTAACAGAGGCAGGATTACCGATTGATGTTTCAAAAAAACCTGTATTTTCTACACTCAACGGTTATAATAAAAATGAAAATAATAATTCAAACGCTGCCCATTTTCATGCACTGTTTCCAAACATGTTTTATTTTTTATTTCCAAATCATATATTTTCTATTATAGTATCCCCAATTAGTCCTACTGAATCTTTAGAAAAAGCTGTATTAATGGTAGAAGATAACACACAATCGCCTATTGGGTGGTATAATGAATTATTTGAATTTTATGATAAAGTAAATAAGGAGGATATTGAAATATGTGAAATGGTTCAACAAGGATTGAAATCGGATATGTATTTAGGTGGAAAATTAGTACCTAAATACGAATCTACTATACATCGTTATCATAAACTATTGATTGATGAAATGACAAGGTCTTAATAGTATTTATATTTATTGTAAAATCATTTTCTACTTATTTTTTTAGATTTTCTAGGTTTTTTAGATTTTCTAGGTTTTTTAGATTTTCTAGGTTTTTTAGATTTTATAGGTTTTCTAGATTTTCTAGGTTTTCTAGATTTTCTAGAGTTCTTATAACTACCACCACCGCCTCTCCATTCGGCACGCCTCCCGCACCTATTCCTCCCCCTCCTCAACCTTCTGTCCCAAGGCACTCCCTGGTAGCGGGGGTTAGGACCGCCAAAAGGATAAGGCCAAGCATAATAGGGGTCATCCACCTCCGCCATAGCACATCCGATAATGCAACCCCCGAAAGCACCAGCCACTCCCGCCTGCATTAGCATATTAACTTTAGTTTGTGGGTCGGCGTGGATAAAGCTCGGTTGTTCTACTATTCCCAGACAAGCCAGCATGCCGACACCGGCACCGCACAATGCTCCAGCTAGCACATGCCGTCTGGTTGGCCTGTAGGAGAGCGCTGTGTTTGCAGATCTTGTCATACTTTGCACGGCGGGGGCGGCGGTGGCAGCTGCGGTGGCGGCGGTGGTGGCGAGGCGCTCCCTGAGCCAGACATGAAATCGGATATACCATGGCACAGGTACGAGACCATTATCCAAGTTTTCAATGATATTGTTCCACTCTTGAAATAACTCATCATTCTCATATCTAGTTCTCCTATATCTTCTGACAAATGCTTCAATACTATTTTGAAGGCCGGGCTGCCCAACTACCTGGGGGGCAATAGGATTAAGACTTACTGGATCTGTGGGGTTATCGGGATTTAATCTTATCCAATTTTGGATGGCTTGTCTCTCGTAATGGGCATCTGTCAGCCTCCCTGTCGTCAGGTCCCACACCTGCACAGGATCTACCATAAGTGTTCGCATGATAGGACATATAAAGCCTCGTTGTCTAGCTACCCTAGCTAGATCGAGGACGGGTTCAGGATCGCCGCCAGCGGCACCAGCGGCATCTGCAGCAGCACCAGCGGCATCAGCAGCACCAGCGACACCGGCCGCACCAGCGGCACCAGCGGCATCAGCAGCACCAGCGACACCGGCCGCACCAGCGGCACCAGCGGCACCAGCGGCATCAGCAGCACCAGCGACACCGGCCGCACCAGCGGCACCAGCGGCATCAGCCGCGTTTTCCTGCCTTCTCCGCCTTGCCTCCCTTGCCTCCCTTGCCTGCCGTGCGATTCGCCTTTGTATGTTCCTGGGGATTTGAACGAAGCCACGACGGATGGCACCTAAGCCTTTAGTAAATCGTTTTGCTATTTTCTTCTTGCTCTTTTCAGGCATAAACTTGGGATTCTCCTTAATCTCCCCGGTGGTTTTTTTCCAATCTCTAAATATCTCACAATTCTCATATTCAGTACCCTCATATTTCTTAACAAATTGTTCAATAGCATTTTTTACATCAGGTGCACGTACAAATTTCTCAATAACCCGTCCGGTTATGGATGTGCCCCAATCCCGCCAATATGCCCGCTGTTTTCTAGAAAATTCTCGGATTGCATTTAGCTCGTAAGGTTGGTTGTCTTCTAACCCAAAATCTTTGGCGAATATGTAGACAGGAGCTACCATAAGTTCCAACGTATAAGGACATATAAGGTTACGATCTAAAGCTGCCTGATACACTATGTCGTTACAGGCTTCTTCGGTGGCTTGGGCATTGCCGCCCGCGGCGCCGCCCGCGGCGCCGGCCTGGTCGTATTCGTCGTGTTCGTCGGGTTGAGGATTGCCACCCGCGGCGTCGGGCTGGTCGTGTTCGTCGTCTTCGTCGTCTAGGCGTTGGTATTGTCTTCTTCTTCTTCTCAAACCGCTACTCATTATAAATTATAATAATATTATAAAATTATATTAATATAATTATCATTTTTTTGACTTATTTCTTAATTTAATCGATCCCCTTTGTTTAAGTGATTTTTTTGTTTTTTTGAATTTTCTGGATTTTCTGGATTTCTTAGATTTTCTAGATTTCTTTTGCTTACGTGATTTTTTAGGTTTCCTGGACTTCTTATAACCACCTCCGCCTCTCAACCGGCGGCGGTCGCGAGTGGCTCTACCATAATCGGCCACAGCACATCCAACAACGCAACCCCCGAAAGCACCAGCCGCCCCCACCATCATCAGCATATTAGCTTTAGTTTGTGGGTCGGCGTGGATAAAGCTCGGTTTTTCTACTATTCCCAGGCAAGCCAGGCATGCACCACCGAGTGCACCTTTTAGACCCCCAGCAGCACCAGATAGCATCTCCTGCCTGGTTGGCATGTAGGAAAGCGCTGTGTTTGCAGATCTTGTCATACTTTGCACGGCGGGGGCGGCGGCTGCGGCGGCGGTGGCTGCGGCGAGGCGTCCCCTGAGCCAGACATGAAATCGGTTATACCATGGCACAGGTACGAGACCATTATCCAAGTTTTCAATGATATTGTTCCATTCTCGAAATAACTCATCATTCTCATATATAGTTCCCCTATATTCTTCCACAAATTCTTCAATATTATTTTGAAGGTGGGCAGACGGTTCGACCTGGGGGGTAATACGAGCGCGGGTTGTTGGACTTGTGGGGTTATCGGGATTTAATCTTATCCAATTTCGGATGGCTTGTCTCTCGTAATGGGCATCCTCCAACTCCCCCTCTAGGTTCCGTACCTGCACAGGATCTACCATAAGTGTTCGCATGATAGGACATATAAAGCCTCGTTGTCTAGCTACCCTAGCTAGATCGAGGACGGGTTCAGGATCGCCGCCAGCGGCACCAGCGGCACCAGCAGCACCAGCGGCACCAGCGGCATCAGCAGCACCAGCGGCATCAGCGGCACCAGCTGCACCAGCGGCACCAGCTGCACCAGCGGCACCAGCTGCACCAGCGGCACCAGCGGCATCAGCGGCACCAGCAGCACCAGCGGCACCAGCGGCATCAGCCGCGTTTTCCTGCCTTCTCCGCCTTGCCTCCCTTGCCTCCCTTGCCTGCCGTGCGATTCGCCT
>Ga0187217_1000683_pt1 | contig 14043 bp, 22 predicted proteins | sample 15SPOviralmetaG_FD_130165 | JGI IMG/M metagenome (GOLD analysis project Ga0187217, IMG submission 130165) | Marine viral communities from the oligotrophic San Pedro Time Series (SPOT) site, San Pedro Channel, CA, USA - 15 SPOT_SRF_2010-09-15... | ecosystem: Environmental > Aquatic > Marine >... | reverse complement strand
ATAGGTTTGTCAAACTTGTCTCTTACTTCGTCTAACATCTCTAATATCTTAGAATCCATTAATTGACCGCTCCCCTGTACATCAGGGCTATCAAATTCGTAGTAGTTAAAGTATTTCATAATCTGTCTATCACTTGTTGTATTTCGTTTACATCAACGTCTAATCTAAAAGTAAGATCAGCAGTCCATTGCTTTATTGCTCGATTCCCCTTAAAGACAACGATAACAGGTACAGTCCTTATTTTGGTCTGTAACTCTTTTGATTGATCTTCTAAGAATCCATATTTTACTTTGCACCCTATTAGTCCGTTTAAGTCAATGTTTTGATGCTTGTTCCATTTAGTGTTTACGTGTAACACAGTTACATCACTTGTCTTTTCCTCCCCTAAAGATGTGGGGCTAAATAACAAAAACGCTAATACTATTAAAAATCTCATGTCTATCTCAATTCATACAACCTTTGCTCTATTGTTTCAAGCTTTTCAAAGTTCTTTTCTATTAATTCTCTATTATTCATAATCTCACTACGAATAGCATTGTCTTTCAAGTCGTATTCTTGTCTTGATATAACAGGTTCAGGTAACATCATAGCTTCGTCTATCTGACCTTTTAAGCTAAAATAAAACGCTGTAACTGTGCTTATGCCCACAGCAAGAGATACAATAGTTTCTATTGACATACTAAACTTAGTATCTTTTGACAACTCTGACATTTCTTATCTATTAAGAATTAAACGACCAACCTGCAAAGGTATGTACACCATTACCCTCAACAGACACCTCTTTAGACTTCCAACCATAAGGCGATTCGTCTAAACCATTCCACAACACATCTACTGAATAACTATCAGATGCAACACCATCAGTTTCTATTTCTCCCTCCTCGTTAAAGGTAGGTTCTGTAACCCATAGAAAACCAAGTTTTACTATTGTGTGATTGTGAGATGGGTATTCGTTACCATCCTCATCGGTTTCGTGTGGAAGAGCAGCGATTTTTTCTTCTGCTTGTTCCTGTGTGTCAAACTCGTACTTTTTAAATAAATATCCCATTTTCTTAACTTGTTAAATTTTGAAGTTCTGTGTTTGTTAATCGTGTATTATATACAAGTAATTCACTTATTTTTATAATACCGTACACCTCTGTTGTAATAAAACTTATACTTGCTAATCTATCAAAAATAGATGCGTTATTAGTACCTGTATTGTTTGTTGAGCCGTTTGCACCTTGCGACCATCCACTTGAATTACACGAAACAAACAAACTATTTCTTTGCGTTCTCGGTGCATTACCTTGTGTGTTTAAATATACTGCACCACTTAAATCTAATCTACATCTAAAATTTTCAGTATTTGAGCCAAAACCGATGCGAGTACTACTACTATCATCATTAAAAGATAAAAATGGTGCGGATGTACCTGTTCCTGCTGAACCTATGTCAAATTTCCCAACAACTGAAAACCCACTTGACGAATTAAAAGAATCTACATCAGGAAAAGTCAGTGCAATATCATCAACAACCCTCGTTACACTTGACCCCTCTGTTGGTATATAGCTTGTTACGTAGCTTCCTGCTTCGAGTTGAGCGTGAATAACATCTACACTTCCACTATTTGTATAAATTGCAAAAGATTGTGTTGATGATGTTGTTGTAACTGTATTGGTGCATAAATACCACCCATCTCCATAGCTTGTTATCGTACCACTTGCGCCTGATGATTCAAATGTAATTGTTCCGTTACTTAAATTAAAAGTAACATTTTTATTTGTAGGCGAACCATATCTTAAAGTAATAGTGTTGGCAGTATTAGCTTTAACTAAAGCCGATGCTGTTACAGTTCCTATTGTAACGCCTGTTGCACTTCTATAAATTCCTAAATAAGTTGAGCTTGATTCTGTTAGTGTCCAAATTGGTTTACCAAAAGCTGTGCTTGATGTTTCTGATATAGAATCTCCATTAAGTGTCCAATTACTAAAATCTTCGCTATAAGTCAAAAAGTTAGTCCTACTCGGTTCAAGTAGTAGATGCCCATCTGTGTTATTAAGAAAGTCAATACGAGGTTTGCCACTTCCTACTGTTTCAATTAACCCCTGTTTGTTTACCCTTGTAGCTGACGATGCCCTTGTAAAGTCAAAAGGTAAAGGTTTGAAATTATTGTTTTCGTCATTATACGCTAAGGCATAGCCATCTTTGACCGCCCAATTTCCATTACCGAATTTAAAAGTATTTGCCATTATTCTATTGTATATAATTGTCCTGTTGCCATAGCGTTAAAAGAATCCCAACTTGTAAGCGTTTCAAGTTCGCTGTCGGTTAGTGCTGTTTTGAAAGTCATTAGTTGTTTTGTTTTTGCATTAAATTGTGCGCTTCCTGTTGTACCTTGTAAATCTAAATCAGTTAAAGCTAAAGGCATAGTTGCTGCAGTATCAGATGCTCGTTTGTAGCCATCAACCCAAAAATGTACGCTGTTAGTTGAGTATTTTATGCAAAATTTATGAAATTCTGTAATATCAGAAACATCATAAGATAAAAACGCTTGTGAAACATTATTACTTACTAATTGTGTATATATCCTATTTGAATTTGACCTATAACCTACAAGTATAGTATTTAAACTACCATCGTTTAAGGTAACTTGTCTAAAAGTTAAATCGTCTGCAAGTGCTGCACTTTCAACAAACAAAACCCCCTCGCTGTCGTTAAACTCTGCACTTGTTCCTGAACCATTACAAACATCGGCTGAACGTGTTGTAGTCCCCGAACCGTCCCAAGGTATATAAGAAGTTGGGTATAACCCTATTTCGTTTTGAGCGCCCCAAAGAAAAACCCCGCTAGAACCGTCGCCTGTATAAGTTGAAATTGAACCCTCTATTAGTCTAAAATTTACGTTTGTAGTAGAAGACGCTGCAGCTGTAGCTTTTACAGTACATCTATACCAGCCATTACCGTAGTTTTCAATATATGCAGTACCTAAAGAAACGCTTTGTACTAGGCCATTTAATAAATCAAAATTAGCATTACCTGGCCAAGTATTTGTATTACCGCCTCTTATTTGCAAATTTCGGCCGTTTGTTTTAGCGAAAACAGATACTATATAAGTAGTGCCAGAAGTAAAACTAAAAGGCCTACCTATTTCGTGCTGGGTCGTGCTAGTATTTTCTGTTAATTTATCGGCGCCATTTGAACCGTTTGGCGCTGTAGTTTGGTTAGCTGTAACCGAAGTACTGTATTTAGTCCAGTAACTATTATTAAATTCCTCTGTTCTTTCAAGGTAATTTGTTCTACTCGGTTCTAAAAGTAAAGCGGGACAGTCCTGTACTACGCCGTCAATTAAAGGGTAATCTAAACGAGGTACGCCGCTAGCTACAATTTCTATAAGTCCAGACGCCGCTACTCTAGTAGCTGTTGAACCCCTACTATGGGTAAAATCGCCGTTACCACTATCGGGTATTACGCTATAAAGTTTACCAGATTTGTAACCGCTGGGTATAAGTGCTATACTAGCGTTATCTTCTATTGCCATAGTTAAAATTTACAACAAAAATACAAAATAATTATCGGCGCTTGCCTTGGCCCCGTCTTTGTTTCTTGTTACCCGTTTGCCCCTTGCTAGCGTTTTTACTGTGTACCCCTGGGCGCTTCTTTTTGCTAGGTGCTTTGTAAGCGCCTATAACTATCTTTGCCATTACTTAGACTTGTCTTTAATTTTTTCGTACGTACGCAAGCCCCCAAGGCCTAGCATACCTAACAAAATTGTTATAAGCTGGTCCATCTGTAAAGCTGGTGGCATAATCGTAGGGTTTACCCAGGCTACTAGATCGCGTATAATAAAGTTATAAAGTAGGGCCAGTCCGCATACCCAGCCGATAAAGGGGCGCCAACCAGCTACAAATACGCTACGGTGCTGGGCTTCTATTTTGTTTACTTCGTTTTGTATTTCAATAAGTTTAAGGGCTTTTTCTGGGTCTATTTCTTTACCCTTTATAGCCTCGCGTAAGTCTTTAGCAAACTCGCCTAGGGCGCTATTACCGCCGCTGTTTAAACCAAGTAGTTTAGCTAGTAGTGTCTTCATATTAATAGGTCCAAATTACGCGCTGGGCTTTACTATCGTCTACGTCTATATGGATAAACGTACTAGCTATACCTATACGGCTTATATTATGCAGCATAAAAAGCTGTATAAGGTTATGGCGGTCCTGGCTAGTATTACACTGTATATCTACAGCTAAGCCTTTTAAGTGGCTAGAACCACCTATACCGTTAGCGTCTGGCATCTTACCGCCTACTTTAGCGTTATGGGCCTCTGTTCTGTAGCCGCTGTTTATTACAATAGGCTTGCCGTATACTTCGCGAACGTTATCTAATATCTTTAAAAGTTTTTCGCTCATTAGTTGGCCGCTACCTTGTACGTCTGGACTGTCAAATTCAAAATAATTAAAATGTTTTAATTTCATTTTTTAAAGTTTTTAAAAATAAAGCTTTCGCCAGTAACGCTAAGTTTATCTATAACTTCGGTCTGTAGATCGCGTAACATTTTTTCTATTTTATCTTTTTCGTATATAATCTGTTTTACTTGGGCTTCTAGGCTTTCATTTCTTGCCGTAAGGTTCGCTACTTCTTCGGGGTTCTTACCTATAAAAGTATAGATAACTACGCTAAGGGACCCTACCAGCATACCAACAATTACTTTAAAAATATCGTTATTAGAATCTGGTATCTGAAAAAAGGCTAAGAACAAAAGCAAGCCCATAACTAAAAAGAAAATAATACCAGCCCCTATATAACCTCGAAGTTCTTTATCTTTAAACATATTATAATCTATCTACTACTTTTTGAATCTCTAATAAATCTACATCAAGTTTAAAACTTAGATCGGCGGCCCACTGTCTTACTGGCTTTTTACCTTTATAAACTATAATTATTGGTACTGTTTGTACTTGTTCTTTAAACCCGCCGTTTTGATCTTCTAGCCAGCCAAATTTTATAGTGCAATTAATAAGGCCGTTTAAGTCTATATTATGGTCTTTATTCCATTTAGAATTTACCTGTAAAACAGTAATGGTATTTGTAACATCGCTTTTAACGTCCTCTGTTAGCTTACCAGGGGTAAATAACAAAAACGATAAAGCAATAAGTAAACGCATAATTATCTAAGTTCGTAAAGCCGCTGTTCTATAATTTCTAATTTTTCAAAGTTTTTTTCTATTAGTTCTCGGTTATTCATTATTTCGCTACGTATGGCGTTATCTTTTAAGTCGTATTCTTGCCGCGTTATAACTGGCGCTGGTTTTTGCATAGCCTCGGCTATCTGACCTTTTAAGTTTACATAAAACGCTGTAGCTGTTGATATTACTATAACTAAAGTTACAATAGTTTCTAGACTTAGTTTCACTTTAGTTTCTTTGGATATTTCAGCCATAACAATATATTTCTACAAAGATAAGTATTTTAAAAACTTAACACTGTGATTTGCAAGTCTTCAACTCTGGCGGCGGCGTTATTTTTATCTACTTTAACTTGTATTTTAACGCCAGTGGTTTTAATTTCAGTCGTTACAAAAAATTGCGTAGTTCTACTATAGCGTACTTCGTCGCCGCTACTACTTATAAGATCGTGCGCAAACTCTACGCTTTTGTTAGTATCTGGAAAATACAGGCGGCTATCCATTCTAGTATTAGCCGCGCCAGTTGTAATATCGTAGTCGTTTCTTACTAGTACTACGCTACCTACTGGTATTTCGTCTAGGTCTATAGTATTTGTGGCGCTGTCCCAAAGATCGCCAGTAACGTAACTAGGCTTGTAAGTAGTAAGCGTACCGCTACCAGCTTTATCGTTTGTTAAGTCGGTCCAAGTATCGGCTGAAAGGTTTATAGGTGTACCGCTTGTAGTGGCGTCTTCATAAAAAGCGAACCCCCCCAGTGTATCGTATAAACCGTTTACGCTTGTTTTAATTTCGTTTACGTTTGACGCCGTAACCTTGTATATATCGGCTAAGGCGCTAGTACTGTTATCTGTTTTATCGGTAAAAGTAATTTTTGCCATATCTTAAAATTTAGCTTTGTAATTCTGTTTGTAGTTCAGCCTGTAGCCCGCCCTGGGCTTCTCGCTGTTCTATTCTATTACTAACTTCTATAATTACTCTGTAGTAAGTATAGTCGCTAGCGTCTTCTTCTAAATAGTTAATAGTTTCTATTTGAGTAGTAAATACGTTAAAACCTTCGTCGTCTAAATTTATATAGCTAGAAGTTCTAGTACGTACAAGTTCTAGTACTTCGTCTGTTATTAGGTTGCTATCTAGTTCGCCGCCACTATCGCCAGTAAAGCGTGTAACGATCTCTAAGCGCGTTATAACCTCGGTTATATAGTTTGTTTGGTTCTGGTCTATTTCGTCGTTAGAAACGCTGTAAATGCGTATGTATGGAAAACTAGCGTCACTTGGCACCCTGTTATAAATAGGTACGCTAGCGCCCCTTAGTAAAACGTTGCTAGCTAATTTATCTATATATGCTTTACGTACTCGGTGTATTACTTCTCTCATATATTATTTTTTATATCTTTATCAAGTCTATTTAATAAGCTTTTTAAAGCTATGCGTACGCTAGGAAAAAAGAACGGCTGCGGCTTTATATCTACTGTACGTTCTCCTTTACCGCCAAATAATTTCTTTATATCGGACGCGCTAAAACCTAAAAGCCTAGCTTCTTTAGTGTCTATATGGCGGCCAGTACCAAATTCTTGGTAAGGCGCGTACTTCATATTATAACCTACTTCTACTTTGCCTTTACCTTTAGCGCCATAGTAACCGCTTTGTTTTAGTTTACCTTTATCAACTGGCACCCTATCTGTAGCTTTGTCTATAATATCGGCCGCTGTTTTTGTAAGCTGGGTACTTAGGTCGTCTTTAGCTATACGCTTTAAACCGTCTAATTTCTTAAACAGTCTATTTAGATCGTCCTTATTTATTTTAGCCTCCATTAATCAACTTTCGTAGCCTTTAGCGTTGTCATATAATCTAAGTCAGCGCTAAACTTATTATTTAGTCTGTACTGAATAGTGGACCCTTCAACTTCTATAAGGTCGTTATTTTGTAAGTTATCGGCCGAACGCTTACGCATAGTTATTTCTATATCTACGTACCGCTGGCGTATACCGTTTTCTTGTTTTACTTCGCCGCCTACTTCTTCTACTTTAGCCCAGAACGAACCTATAGTAGTTTCGCCACTTGTCCAGCCGCCGAACCCGTCCGCTGTTTTGCTATTACGCTTAACAGTTATTCGTGTATTTAGTTGGCCCGCGTCCATTATACAAACTGTTTTTTATAGCTTGCTAGAATATCTTTAGCGCCTGTAGGTATTTTACTTACAATAGTACCCGTTTTAAAATCGGCGCGGTTATCGTAGTAAGTGCTTACTGTTTGTAGTATAGCTTGCTTTACTAGGCTATCGTCTAGGCCCTCGGTTATATACGTTACTTTTATTTCTTTAGCGCTACCGTCTTTAAGTTCTATAATTTCGTTATTTACGCCTTTAATTTCGTAAGTAGAAGTATTACCGTCGGTGGTTACACTAGATATACTAGCCACTGGTCCAAAGGGCAACTGTAGTCTAGGCGTTTCGTATTCGTCGTAGTAGTACTGGCCTTGCTGTAATTCCTTAACGTAGTAAGTTCTGTTCTTGGCTACTATATCGCTACTTATATAGTTTTCGCACCAGATACGCGCCTGGGTTATCATTCTAGCTATTATATTATCGTCGGCGCTGTTATCAACTCTTAGATAGTCTTTAGCTTCTTGGGTTGTAACTATTTCGTTACCAGTCGTACTATTTATTTTAATTTCGCGCATACTTAATTTTTTTCAAAAATACGAAAAAAGCGCCACTAGATAGCGGCGCCATTTTCTAACTAAAACTAACCAAATGAAAAAAACTTAAATGAATTGTTCAAAGTTATTAAATTTATTTTTATAAATACCGCTAGGGCTTAACCTTATAGCCTTTTGTTCAGTGTTTTTAATAACAAAAAAACCGTCTAGTTCTTCAAAGTATACAGCAAAATAATCTACTTCGTTTAAAGAATAATATAAACCGCTTTTACGTAAAGCTATATGTACGTCGTTACGTCGCCTTTTACGATCGTTAGATACGTGTTTTATTTGTATTTTAAATAGCTTATTTTGTTTTTCTATAATAGCATCGTAGGGGCTAGCGTCTAGCAAAGGCATACTAACGTTGAACCCGTTTTTCATAGCTATAGTAGCAAAAAGATATTCGGCTAGACAGCCGCGTTGGTTATTGTTCATTCTTGTTAAGTTACCCTAAGGTATAAAAAAACCGCCTAAATAGTGGCGGTTCTTCTTAACATAAAACAACAATTAAACTATTCTTTAAGGCCTGTATACTGGCGCATAACGTTAAGGGCTTCGCCTAGTTTATTAAGTACTAATATTTTTTTGGTTACTGGTAGACTATCGAAGTTATCGCTGTCTAAAAAATAGGCCAGTTCGGCCACTTCGTTACTGTAGTAATTATTTTTCATTTTCATTATAAGTTAAAACAGATAAGCCTAAAATAACTAAGCTTAAAGCTGTTAATAAGTCGTTAAATATATATAAGCTGCGCACGCCTAAAACAAACATATACCAGCCTAGTATGGGTTTTAAATACTTCATATTACCCTAAATATAAATCGTTTACTAAAGTTAATAAGCAAACGTAGGCCACTATAGCGGCACCAGTTATAAAAAAATAAATTAGATCATTTATAAAGTTTTTCATATTAAAAAAGTTTGATTAATCTAGTTATAAGCGCCACGTAAATAATAATAAATAAAGCGCTAAAAATATTATCTATTATTGCATTCATATCGGCTAAATTAAAAAAAATTTTTTAATTACAAAAAAAAACACAAAAAAAAGCCCAGCGTAAGCCAGGCTTTATAATAGTAATTAAGCTGTATTATGCAGTTTCTAAAGCTGCTTTATCTACGCTAAAGTCGCCATTTACAAACGCGTTAGGCAAGTAGTTTGTAAGTGCTACGCGCTCTTGGATCCGAACCGTTACGAAACCATCACGGAAATTTGTTGAATCGAATCTAGAAAACTCGACGCCTACGTTATCACGAATCCAAAGCTGGGTACCCATTCCAAAGTTACCAACTAGGTATTTATCGGAAGTAACCGCTGTAGATAAAATTACAGGGACCCCGTTAATACGTGGCTGTAGCCCTTGGTTCCAGTCTTTTACAAGGTATTCATTTTGCGACGATTTGAGTAGCAAAATCTTGTGAAAATCTGTAGGGTTAATCATAATATAATCAGCGCTGTAGTTAGCAAGTGCTAGCTGGTTTAACGCTACAGTAAGTACGTCAAACTCGTTAGCGCTTTCAATAGCGTTAGCAAAACCGCCAGCTGCGAAGTCGGCCGCGTCAGTGATAATACCACCAAGGTTAGGCGCAACACCAGAACCGTTAAGGATTTGGTCGTCTTCAACAGATAACAATTTTTCTGGCGCACGTGCTGACAAGTAGCTTGTAAGCTGTGGCGTATCGGCTAGCATTTCTTCTGAAATTCTAAAGTATGTACCGATCTTACGTACGTTAGCGTCTGTAGCTGTCATATCAAAGTCAGACTGGCCTAAAGTAGCGCCCTCGGCTTTAGCCGCGCCGCCGTCAGTATAACCGCTTTCTTTTACATAACGTACTACGTCGCTGTCAGTTGACCCAGTAGGGATAAGCTGGCGTACGTGTACTGAACGTGTAGGGTCGAATTTATACCCAGGTACTCTATCAGCTGGGATAACATCGCCTGTAAAGTCAGCGCCAATAGTCATATCAGCTTTTACATCAAAAGACGCGCTACGGTTATTACCGTTACGTAAGCTGTCGATAGCCCCGTCGTTAATAGCCTGGTTAAGCGCACCTTTAAAAGTAAGGTTTTTAGATACGTCAGCTTGCTTTTTATTAGCAACTTCGTAAGCATCAAAACGCTCGTTAAATCTTTTTGTTAAGTTGTCAATTTCGTTTTTAAGCGTTTCGTCGGCTTTGCCAGTCGCGCTTTCAACAGCTTGCCCGTAGGCTTTTTCCAGTTTAGCGTCGATAACGTCGCCTAGTTGGTCTAGCTGGTTTTTTACATCTTCTTGCATTTTATTTTATTTTAAAGAAGGTTAAACATTTATTTTAATTTGTCTATAAGATACTTATATACTTGTTTGCTGTCATCTACTGGCTTTGTGATCTCATCAATCGGCAAAGTAGCGCTTACGAATAGGCTTTTAAGTTTAAGTAATTCGGCTTCGATAGCGTAACCCATTTCGTCGGATATATTACCCTTACGAATTAATTTTGCTAGGTTATCGTATCTTTTTATAATTTGTTCTTTATTCTCGCTACCTTTCACGTCTAAAATTTTAGCTTGATCGTTAGCGGCCATAGTAACGGCGCTTACTTCGTATAACTTAACTTCGGTTATTTCTCTGTAGTCGCCTTTAAATTCTTTTTGCATCGGTAAAATACCTACGCTGTTTTCGGTAATTACGCCCATTTTAATAAGTTCGTAAACATCTTTACCTAGTGTGGTATTAGCTAGCTGGGCTTCAAACTTTAAACCCTTATCGTCTTCTTCTAGCATAACCATTTTACCAAGTGGCTGGGCCATATTGTGCTGGTAAATATAGCGGACCCGTTCGCCATTTTCTTTAATTGTTTTCGCGTAAGACCCTGGTCTTATAATATCGCCGTCGCTATCTTTATTGTTAAAGTAGGACGCGTAGCCCTTTACGATATGCTGTTTATCGTCGGCGTCTATTACTTCGCCAAGTGGCGCGCTTTTATATAAAATCATAATTCTATAATTTTTACAAATTTAAGGGTTTTTTTATTAGTGTTATTTCGCCGCCGTCGTCGGTGTTTACTCCAGCGTCTACATACTCTAGTACTAAATTTTCTTTTAGCGCTTTGTCTAAAAGGTCTGTTAGTTCTTCTACGCCTAGCATATATAAATACGCTTGCGGGTGTTCTAGTTCTGGGTGTAGTTTTACGTACTTATCTATAAGTTTTGCTAGTTTTTCCATTATATACTATCTATTAATTCTTGCCATATCTTTATAGTTTCTTCGTAGACTTTGGGAAACATCGCTTTAAATACTGGGTTACCGTTATAATAGTTTTCCGATATATGCGCTAAAAATTCTGCGTGCTGTCCTTGTATACGTCTTAAATTATAATAACTTACACCGTGTCCACCGCCTACAGCTTCTTTAGTAAGCGCGCCAAAAAAATCTTCTATATCTCCAAAGTTTTCTTGAAATTCTCTATCTGTTAGGTTAGGAAATTTTCTACGTAGTTCTTGTGTTTCTTTAGAATATAAATTTAATTTTTCGCGTAGTGGGTTTTGTATATCCATACGGCGCTGACCCCTTAAACCTACGCCAGCTTCTTTTTGTAGTCGTTTAAAATTTTTAACTACTATAGGGTCGCTAGCCATACCATACTGCACCCATCGCTGTTGGTTGTGTATAGCGTGTCCAAATTCGTGTGCTATTACTCCTTTAGTTTGTGGCGCACCTTTTGGGTATCTTTTTTTATTAATTTTTATTCTGTTTGCTAAGTGTGAGCTTCTACTTTCAGTTAAAGTTATTTTAACTTCTTGTTTAAGTAGTTTAACAAAATCTAAGTTACCTACTATATAACCTTGCTGTTCTATTTCGTTTAATTTAACCCAAGTTGTATAACCTGGGTGGTCTACTCTTTGTAAGTAGTCGCCTAGGGGTTCGCCTTTACCTTGGTCTGGGCCTTCATATACTGGCCCCTTAGGCTTAGGCTTTATAACTGTAGTAGCTAGGCCAGCGGCTATTTCTTCAAATACCCTACCTTGGGGTATTTCTTGGCCGCCAAGGCCGTAACCTATTTCGGTAAACCCTGTAGTTTCGGCGCCTTCTTTTGGTATATATACTACAGTACATCTACAGTTTACTAAGTTACTGGCGCTTGCCCTAGAACGATCTCCTGGCTTATCCATAGGTTCGCCGCCTACTATAAAGTCTTCGTTAAAAGGTATAGGGTCGGAACCAGCCATATTACGGTGGGCATCACGTTCGCGGCCGTCTAGTGTAACACTCCAGCGCTTTAGTAACTGGTCTTCGTCGTATACAGTAAGGGCCGCGTCTTTAACGGCTTGGTTACTTATATTAGTCGTTTCAGTTCTTACAAAACGCTCGGCTTGGTATCTACTATAGCCGTCGAATTGTTTACGAAGTATACGCGCTTGTTCACTAGCGCCTAACCTCATAAAGTCGGGGTCCCGTAGTAGTTTCGTCGTTACTTGTATTAAGGTCTTGCGCGCTGTCCCTTGTACTAGCGGGGTATTTGTTGCAGCTACAGCGGCGGCATTTGCAGCGAATTTTCTTTGCCATTCTGTTTGGTATTGTTTGGGGTTAATTCCTTTGGTGGCAAATTTATCAAAATTTCTAGCGTACCAGTTAGCAAAATGAAGTCCAGTATCTACATATACTTCGTTATATATTTCGCTTAGATCGTTGGCTTTAAACAGCCCAAGTAGCTGTATATTGTTATTGTTGTTAATAAACTGGTCTATACCTTTGGCGTATTCTCTATTATAAAAGCGCCGTACTTTAGATATATTCTTTTTTTCGGTTTTATCGCGTTCGCGTTCGTAGGACCTTTGCCAGTCTTCTACAAAGTTTTTTTTAAGCGGCTTTTTATAGCGCTCATATTGATTATAACAAAAGGCGGTACGCTGGCTAACGTTAGGAAAATCAGCCATAGCCTTGGGGTCCACTATACAGCGGTTTACAAAATTGTTTTCGCTTTCGCCTTTGTATGGTCTAGGCATCTTCTAACTTATCTAACGTTTTGACGGCCCAAACTCGCATAGCCTCGCCGCCCCAAAGGTTGTAGGCTACGTAGCCTTTATCGCGCCAGGGTTCGTCTTTAAATTCGTCGGCTACAGTTGAATAGGTTTTACTACGCGTTAAATAGTTCTTAGTTCTTTTTAAAACGTCTAGGCTTAGGGCCTCGCGCTCGCTTAGTTGGCGCGCCCTTGCAAGGCCTACGTTCGTGCCAGCTTGTACTACATCGCGGCCGTACTTATCAATCCAGCCTAGCATACGCTTAGCGTTATTAGTCGCGGCTTGCGGGTAATTATCAAACGTTACGCTTTTAGTTTCGTCTTTGCTACTTTGTGGGTGGCCTTCGGGTAATAGATCAGTATCGTGTTTACCACTTCTAAACTTACCGTTTTTAAGTGCATACAGATAACTGTTTACGCGGCCCATAGCCCACTGGTCGGCGTTCTGTACGTTAGGGCGTACGCTTTGGGGGTTAGTTCTATAAGCCCCTACGCCGCGCTTGTATACATCAAACAAAGTATTTACAGTAGTTCGCTTTGTATCGTCGTCGCCTACTTCTTCGTTATGATCGTCAGCTTTTTTTTTTAGTGCTGTTTTAAGCCTATCGCTTATTTCTTGTTTAGTATCGCCTACAGCTTCTAAATATTCGCGGTGGCTATTGAACGGCATATAGACTGTTTCGCCGTCTATACTGTGGGCGTGGTAACCTTCGCCGCCTAACTGTTCAGCGCGTGCCTCGGCCTCGCCTATAGTTGTATACGTATCTGTTTGGCCCTCTACTTCGGCTTTTACTACGATATTATGTAACGCTTCTTTTATCAGCTTCTTTTGTTCTTCTAAGTCCATAGGCGGTACTGGGTCTGGAAAATCTACGTCGCTGTTGTCAATAGGCAAAAGGTTACTAGGGATATAGTAGTCGTCTAGTGCTGGCGTATCTTCGTCTACGCCGTAATTCATTACAGCGCGTTTTTCGTTAGGCGTAAGCCACCAGGCCTTACCTAGCTGGTCTACTACTTTGTCGTTTTCTTCTTGTAGTTCTGGTATGCTAGTAAAGTCGAAGTCTACAAAAAGGTTATCGCCAAACTTAGGTACAAGCCAGCGGTTCAATTCGTCGCGTAGTTTGATTAGTTCGGGTATTACAGCGTTTTGGTATAAAGCCTTTTTGGCCTCCTTCATATTGTT
>Ga0187217_1000680_pt1 | contig 14073 bp, 36 predicted proteins | sample 15SPOviralmetaG_FD_130165 | JGI IMG/M metagenome (GOLD analysis project Ga0187217, IMG submission 130165) | Marine viral communities from the oligotrophic San Pedro Time Series (SPOT) site, San Pedro Channel, CA, USA - 15 SPOT_SRF_2010-09-15... | ecosystem: Environmental > Aquatic > Marine >... | reverse complement strand
ATAAATTATCATAACTCATTCACAGATGCTTATATCGTTAATCATACTTACATTTATTTCTATACCCCATCCAGCTAATTCATTTTCGTATCTATCTTTAAAAGGAGTAGCAGACGGCTCTCCTGTAAGTTGTATTTTACTGTCAAACAAACTTCCTCTTCTTACAGATTGCACAATATCATTTACTACTTGTAGTTGAGTATTGTAAACATCCTGTATATTGTTGTTTCCGTAAAAAGAATCTCCATCATATTTTTCTTTATTATAGTCTACTATATCTAAACATAATAATGCTATAGTAAAATTAACCACACTTCTTTCAAACGTTACATTTGTTATTGTTAAGTGACTTAATGGAAACATTGTTGTTTTGTTTAAGTCAACTTCACTTATATCTCCAAAAGTTACAGAGAACACATTAGGATTGTTTCTTAATCTGTCTTTTATTTTGTCTAGTATGTCGTAAACTTGTGTCATTATCTATTTTTATTATAAGTATTTTTAATCATCTTTTGTTCTAGTTCTGTTTTTTCTTTTTCAAACTCTAACCATATTAAACACTGGTGTAATGGAATTTTTGTAACTTCATTAATTCCTGATACCTTTCCTCCAGCAAGAGCGTAAATTGATTGATACCATCCCCACTTTTTCCCAAATCCTTGTCCGACTTGGAATCCTGAAGAGTTTGCTGATGCTGTAAATAGTCCATCGTATATTTCGATAATTTTTTCCCTAAACGATAAAAAAAAACCATAGCACCTAAACCAACATTAATAGGAGCATCTTTCATCACCTCCCAGTATTTATCTGAGCCATCATAATCTTCAATTATATATTTACCATTCTTGTTAAAGGTAATAGGTCTATATAATACAGCCATTGCTTTGTGCATATTATCCCAATCAGATATAAAGCTTTCTAAATCTACATACTCACCAAATGTCATTTCGTCTAAAGCAGGTATCATACCAAAGCTAACCTCTACACCATTAGAACCAGTCATACTAAATTCTTTTATTAGTGGAGTAGCCTCATCAAAGCATTTACCTATTTGTTTTAATACACCATCAAACATTGTCACAGGAAGATTATAAGACTCCTTTAATGTTAAACCACAGAATATCTGAATACATTTAGAGTTAAGAAAGTTTCCATTGTCTTCTACATCTTCATTCTCTTTTTGTACTTTTAAATACTCTTGGTATTGTCTAAGCTTAATAGCTTTTAATTTCTGTGGTACTTTTAATTCTAATTCTATTATTGCCATATAGTATGATAACTTAAAAAGTATAATTCTGTACCACACCTTATTTAGAATAAGTATAAACTACCTCATATTGGTTGTATAGGTTGAACAAAAACACTATATTGCAGTTATCTTAATGTAGTTGGAAATCTACATAACAAGTTCCTAAACTTCTGTCACAAATGTAAGGCAGTTGGTTCAGGCACTCTAAGTCAGTTAAGTGATTGCAATGTTATTCTTTTAATCATCTTTTGTACAGCACCCAAACATTATTCAACCTTACCTGCATATTTCTATTTATTTAAAGATGTTAAGGGGGTGCATACTTCAACAGCAGCGTACATACTTCGGTTTGCTTATAATTTTCTAGGGTGCCTAATAGAAACAAGTCGTTAGGTTTGAGGTACCCCCTACTCAAAACGGTTTGAATTCATAGAATTGAACCACTTAGCCCAGTATACTTCATTTTACGTTAATATACAAATATATTCTGTTAATATTATGTTAAAGTTTATGAGTTAATATAAAGCTTTCTAATACACTTTAATATTTAATTGATATGTTTATATAGGTGATGTAGAGTAAGTGTCTTAGAGTGGAGTAAATCAAGAATGTTTGTTATATCTCAGCTATCTAACTTATCTAATTATAAAAGAGTTACAAAATAAGTGCATAACTCTAATAGGTTGAGTATAGGGTATAAAAAAAGCCTCAATTAAGAGGCTTGGATGCGTGTTTAAGAGGGTTAAATATTATCTGCTTAGTATCTCATTAATATCATCTTTAATGTTCCAAAAATCATTCCTAGCCTTTTCAGATGCGTGTATACTTGCTAATAGTTCAGAGTTAATATTTTCTAAGCTGTACCCATGCTCAACGGCAATATCAATTGATTCGCTTAAACTATTGTCATTCTCTGCAAGGTATTCCATAGCTTTAGAATAGTATATTATATCAATATTAAAGGCATGATGATTATTTAATTCATTATATAAATCATCAGCATTTTTTATATCTTCAATATCTGTATCGCATGCAATAAAGTCAACAATGTTAATATTTTCAATATATAAATTCTCTAATAAATTTAATTTAGTTTCTGTTGTTTCTGTTTTGTTTTCTGTTTGTGTGTTCATCGTATTAATTTAAAAGGTTAAATATTATTAATTCAATTAGGCTTTCACCTATTAATAAAAAGGTTAATATTGATAAAACAAATGTATATATAAACAATATTATAAATGCTTTACTTAATATAATTTTTTGTATTAATGTTTTCATATTATTATAGGTTAAAAGTTGCGTTTGCAATTAATGAAGGATTTAATATAAAAGTAATTATTAAACCAACTATTCCAAAAATAGCCATAGAAAGTAAAAAAGCAGTGCAAACTTTTAAAATAATATCCATAAATTTATAGTCAGATAATTTACTATAAAAAATGCTAGTTAATACAAATAGGATTGTGTTTGTGTTTGTGTTTCTGTTTGTTTGTGTGTTTGTGTGTGTCATTTTATTTATTTTTATGTTATTAATTATACATCAAAGATAAGCAAATAAATTTAATTAACAAATAGTTAACAAAGAAATTTAATACTATTTTGTGTTACCTCTGTACAATAAATGTTATTTATATTTGTTCTAAATAAAAGAATAAAATATTTATCATTATTTGGATATTAAATAATTTTTTATATAACTTTGCAAATAGCTGAAATTATATATGAATCTTATTGTATAGGGTTTTTATATAGTCATTATATATATATTAAACACTATTGTAATTAATAGTATGTATTTACTTTATATTATATATGTTCAAAATAAATTAAATATTATTATTTAGAATCATTCTATATAAGAAATATTTTTAGGTACTGCGTTTAACGATGTACTATGTTTAAGGGAGTATAAAAACCCACTATGTTTAAGGATGTACTATGTTTAAATATATTCCCACTTGTTATGCTTTAATAACTTAACAGGGTTTCCGTTCCATTTCTTATCAGCTAAAAACCATTGAAAATTTTTCTGGTAAATCTTATCAAAACCTATTGAATCTAATAAGCCGTTTAATCTTTCTTTTGTAGTGTTAGAAAACCAACCTGAGTTTGTTATTATTAAACTACTATACTTTTTATATGCTATTAAATTATCATGTAAAAATAGCTTTGTTATTGGTGTTAACGAACATTCCCTACCATACCAAACTTGAGTATTATTTTTTGTAAAGTTTTCGTTATTATTAAATTTGTTTACTGCTTGTTTTGTAATTTGTCTCATAATTATAAGTTTTTTGCGTGTTGTCTCCAATAATCGAAGAATATTTCTATTTGCTCAATATCTTTGTTAAATTCCTTTTGTTTCCCTCTTGCGTGTATATTTTCAATTAATTCATTTGTGTGATATTCTAGTTTTTTTAAATCATCAATTAAATATCTTTGCATGGTTCTTAATCTTTTAATGTCTTCTTTGTGTGTCATAGTTTATTTACTTTAATTCTATTATCTAATAATTCTATTATTTTAAAGATGTGTTCTTGTTTCTGTTCTTTTGTTTCTGTTGTTTCCATCACTCTTATCCAAAAATGATTTGACTTCTTTGGGTTAAATATATCTTTTAATAAATTCCCAAACTTTCGCATAGGGCGTACTGTTTTATATACTCTGTTTACTTTCATAATTTATCATGGTTTTTATACATTTCTAATATTTCCAACATTTCTTTTTTTCTGTTTCTAGTGTCATCAAGTATTAAATTTACTAAATACTCTATCTCATCACGCAAATCATCACTTTGTTCAACTGCCCATAATGAATATACTTTTATTTTACTTCTTAAATCTCTGTTTAATTTCATAATATATTATTTAATTTATCTATTATTTTTCTGTCAAAAGGACCTATGTACTCAGTTTTAATATTGTCTAAGTATTCATCATCTCCATCAGCAAACCCACAAGCTTCAGCATCTACGTTGTTATGTACCTTTGCAACGTATTCGCCATAAGTTCGCCACCACTCTAACTCCTGTTTTAATTGCTTTACATTCATAATTAAAATCCTAAATTAATATAATGCTCATTTGCTTTTTTATCACTTTCAAAAACATTACAACAATCACATTTTTGTATTTCATCTTTATTGTTTAATGTGTTATAGGTATGTACATACCCTTGCTCATAACACACATCACATTCTATTTCTATTGTTTCCATAATTATTTATTATTAAATTGATTTGCTATTGAATAAAACTCATAAGTTTCATATTTTAATTTGTATTCTTTACATCTAAAACAAAATAACTTTGAACCTTTTTGCTCTTCAAACTTGAAGGCACATTTATTACATTTTCTCATGTCTTATTATTCAATTACTTTAATTTCGTTATCAATTATTTTACCTTCCAAATCCACAATTGTGTATCCATGACTTTTTAATAGGTTAATTGATTTTCTTATCTGTTTAATTCTTTCTTGTATTCTGTAATGTTCGAATGTTTCACTTTCTATCCAGCTCATAATTTTATAGTTTTAATTGTTAATTTCGTTTAATGATTCTTTTATTAAATCCAAATACATCTTTTGCATTTTAGTATTTTCTCTAGTTACCATATAAATTATGGAAGCTAAATCCTTAAATAACTCGTCAGTATTCCAAACCAAACGCTTATCCTCTTCATAGTCAACGTATAGTTCGCCATTGTTACAATGCAAAGTATGTGTGTTATTAATATAAGTGTGTCTTTTTGCAATATCTAATTGCCTTTCTAAATGTTTAATCTTTTCCTTTTGTGTCATAATTATTTAATTTTAGGGTTACAAATGTCAATTAATGTTTGAGAATATCCTCTAAATATATTATTTAAAGTTTCCCTTTCGTTTTCTTTTAACCTTTTGGTTTTGCTTAAATTGTGTTTAAATTGTTTTTGTTTCATGATATATAGTTTTTTATGTGATTTAATGTTTTTGTTAATTCCCAATTTGATTCTTTTGCTAGTTGTATAAAGTCTTCTTTAGTTACAAATTCATCTCCTGACAAATCAAGTATTTCATTTATTAATTGTTTTCTGTTCATAGTGTTTTATTTAGTTATTAATTATTTTCTATTTCTTCTTTTAAATATTCGTTAATATTTTCTGACATATCTTCAAAGGCTACTGCTTTATAAATATTATCTAAATCTGTTTTTGAGATATTGTTAAAATCATTATAATAATTTTGATAAACATTCAGTATTAATAATAATTGTTTTTTTGTCATAGTGTTTTATTTAGTTATTAATTTTAAAGTGTTCATTACCTTTAATTTTATTAGTCAATTCTTTATATAATTCACTTGACTGCATTTTATACAATTCATCAAATAAATCTGTTGGCATATTCAAGGCTTGTAATAATTTACATTGTTGTAAATATTCTTTTTGCAATGGATTTAATTCCTTCATAGTGTTTTACTTTTTGTTTACCCAAATATATAAACAAATAATTAACAATTACAACTTGTTAACAAAACTTTAACATAATCAAAGTGTCCTTATTATTGCGTGTGCGTGTATACAAAAAATAATTGAGACTAGCAAAATATTTTTGGTTTGGCTAATGAAATATTAACAAAAGATATTTGAAAAAAGAAAATAACAGAGAATTTATTAATCAGAAAACCTACTATGTTTAACGACCTACTATGTTTAATGATGACAAAATACCTACTATGTTTAAGAGTAGAGAAGAACCTACTATGTTTAATGATTACCTTATGACATACTTACCAGAGTTCTGACCTTGTATAAGAAACATAAGTCCATATCTGATAGCATCAATGTAGTGTTCGTAACCTATGTTAGGCTTTGTATTTCTTTCTTGCCACACATAATTATTTAACTCTCTTACAATACCATGAGACTTTCTGTCTACTACAATCTCATAGTCTTGCATTAAAGCTATTCCTGAAAGTATACTGCCTTTCTTTTTTATTGTAGGTCTTATGTTTAAGTCTCCTTTCTGCTTAATTTCTTTTATAAGTCTAGGCTCAGAAGAATCACATATAATTAAGTCAGCTCCACACTCCATTTTGTTCTTCATAGCTATTTCAGTCGTGGATAATCCTGCCTTACCATAGATTTCTTTTACATATAATTTACCTAAAGCCTTATCTACTGATATTTTACAAAGCGTTGTCAAATCCACCGAAAATCCAAAGTCTTGACAATAGCAAGTAGTTTCTGTTTGTATGTAATCTCCTACTCTCCAGTTCTTAAAGATAGCTCCTTCTGCTGCTGAAAGCCAACCACCAAGAATCTGATGCTCATACTTGTCTGGCCTCTTTAATTTCATTTCAAATATCTGCTCTAAGAATGACTCAGATAAATTGTCTTTATTGTCTTTGTAACTTGTGTGTATGTATGTAGTTTTATTAGATGAACCGTTCCATCCTGAGTTTATTCCAGAAGACTGAAAGAATCTTTGATATATCCAGTGTTCTTTAGTAGTTGGATTTAATATAAGTATACATCTATTCTGTTTAATCTGAGACCTTACAGAGAAATCAATCTTATCAAAAGAAGATTCATCTGTTAACTCTTCTGCTTCATCAATAACAAAGGTTGTAACGCCATTTAGAGACTTCAGGGCAGCCGTTTGATTACCACTTGACGTTCTGATGCCCTTAAAGATTATAGAGCTTCCTGTGGTCATGTTTATAATTTCATCTTTGGTAATTCTAAAGTGTTCGTTCACCCCCATTAAGTCTATTTTTTCTATAAACTCAGGGATAATCGATGTCTGTGCTGAAATCATTGTATACCTAGTAAACAAAACCTTGTGTCCTTGCTCATAAGTTAATGACAATAAGAATACAGCCACGCCAAATGACTTTCCAGAACCTCTACCTCCAGTGCAAACAAAGTATCTGCTCTTTGCAGTGAACAGAAGACTATATTTATCGTTTAACTTTAGATTATTCATCATTTAATTCATCCATATCAACCTCTTCTGATTCTATATCTATTGTATCTTCTAGTTTTTCAACTTGATTAGTAGAAGCATAGAAATTAATTACAGGAACATTTAACTTTTTGTTTGCATTATCTTCACTGCCGTCTTGAGGTTTACCATATCTATATTGCCACAATAAATTCATGTGTGCAAAAGAATCTTTAGCTTGTTCTGCTAATGCTTTCCAAGCCTCTTCTTCACTACCAAACACATCTTTCATTGCGTTAAGAGCATAAATGGATATTCTCTCTTTCTTTGCTGGTGTTAATTGTGAAGATGATTTAATAATTTGTTTCTTTGTTCCATACTTATCTCCTTTCTTTCTGCCATTATTTTTTCTACCATCATTAGGTTTTATGTATGCTGAGTTTTGTTTTGCTCTTCCCATCTCTTATATAGTTTTGTAAATAGTTTCCATATCTCTTTACTAACTTCCTTGTTAGTGTATATTTCTTTTGTTATTGCTTTCTTTTCTCCAAGCTCTATACCAATTTTACATTTAGTTCCTTTGTTGTTTAAGGGAACAGGATATATCTTATAACCTTTTTCAATACACCAGCTTTGAGCTTTAAGATTGTACAGTATCTCTCTCATGAAATACTTTCGTTACCTTAACAATAGTTTCTAGTTTATCACAAACTTCATTAATCTTTTCTTTTGGTATATCTTCATATAAATCAACAAACCTTCTATCAAATAAACCTCCTTCTTTTATAGACTTGACTTCTTTTCTTAAACTTACATTTTCTTTTAACAACCTCTCATAATTATCAAAGATAGTTTCGTTAGTGTTTTTGTTAGAGAACTTGTAATCATTGTATAAGTCTTCTAAGAACTTATCATAAAGAACTACAGAGTCAAACACTTTATTTATAGAGTGTACTACTGAAGCGTGGTCCATATCCATTGTTTGTCCTATATCATCTAGGCTTAACTTAGTATATTCTCTGCATAACTTAAAGTATACGGCTCTTGCATATACATAATTTCTTTTCCTTGTTCTTTTACTTATATCAATATTTAAACAGGATTCTATATAAGTTCTAATTCCCTGCGTTTGTAGCGTCTTGTTTGATTTCATTTTCGTCTTCTTTAGCTTTATAGTTTAAATTTATTTCTCTCGTGTTTAGTTTGTCACTCATTACTGTTAATAGCATAAAACCCATGTACTCTATTGCTTTTTGTATTCCTGCACATTCCCAATATAATTCCTGACTAGAGTATTCTTTCAATAGTTCCCTTAAATCATTTATAGACATACCATCTTCTAAATCATACATAGCAAGATTATAATATTCTTCCTTAGTAGCCTTGCCTTTACAGTGTTTCATGTGTTACATAATTATCCAGATTAGGTATTTCATCTTGAAAGAAATACTTGTACTGTTCTATTGCCATTTCAAGCTTCTCTGTTCCAGTTCTTATAAACTCATCTGAACAATCACATATCATTATATCTTTAGAATCTTTATCTACTACAACAAATATAAAAGCATCTGCATCAAACATCTTCATATATAAAGCAGCTTGAAGGTCATAAGAGAAATGCTTTGCACTCCATCTAAACTTAGTTATATCTCCTGTAGTCTTTAAGTCTATTATTACATTACCATTTAAAACATCTGCCTTTCCTCTAAAAGGTATGCCCTCTATCATTTTAGCTTGAGGTACTTCAAACTCAGAGCCTTGTAATAAATTAGTTACCTCACTACATTTAAGAACTGCATTAGCTATTCTATTAGCATTATTAAATTCACTTCTAGTATATACATTAGCTGAACCTAAATCTAATACAGCTTGTTTAAATGCCTTAGTAGCTTTAGAACCCTCGATTATCGTTAGGTCTTTTACTTTTTGAGGCTCGAGTACAGACAAATGTACAAGTCTACCATCTCTAAGTGGTTGAGCATCCTGATTTACATTAAGCGATTTAAGGTATGCTTTAGGACTTTGTAGTAGTTTCTTAGCTGAAGATGAAGAAAGTGCGTTAGAACCAAGATAACCATAGTAGAACTCATCGTCATACATTCTTTCTATAAGGTCTAAATACTTCCACTCTTTGTTGTCAAATGTTTTTATCATAATTTATATTTTGAGCTAATATACACTTTTGTTAATTAAATGTTGTTAAAAGTCTGTTAAACTTTATTCTCATTCTCAATCTCCTTCTGTAGATTTGCTAATGCTCTCCAAGCAACTTTGGCAGAATGTTTGATACCATCTGAGTCTGTTGTACCAGCTTCAAGTAAATGTCTAGCAAGTGCATCTAATTCATCACCAGACTTACTCCTATCCCAATGTAAAGGTTTGTCTGGATTATGCTGATAGTTTCCTGCATAACTACATTTAGCTACTTCTCTAATTGCATCAGGAAAGTAATTCAGTACTCCTGAGTAAACAGGTATTTTCTTTCTCTCTGTCATTATATATATAATTTACGTTAACATTATAAGAAGAACTCATAGTCCACCTTAAAAGGACAATTTCTTTATCTCCCATGATTCTCCTAATTTATTTAATACTTCTAATAAAGGACCTGTTCTTTCTGACCATTTGCCTTTATAGTAACATACTTCAACAGTACATTCATTCAAAGGAATGTCTCTAGTATCATCTTTAAAAGAATGAACAACTTTTAACACAATGGCCTTTTCTTGATTATGCCAAGAGTCGCTTATCCTTTCTAATAATAATCTTTGACCAGTAGGAATCCTGTTTCCTTTTCTTTTTACCTCAATCAATATTAAAGCATCGTTATTAAATTCAAGTACAGCATCAATATCGGAAGGATGTATCTTTCCATTTTGTATGCCAGTGAAATCAATAACCTGTTTAACTTGCTTAGAATTTCTTATAAGCGATTTATTTGTAGGCATCTACAACTTTTTTTAACCTTAATACCACTGTTCTAACACAAGAAGAACAAGATGAAGGTTTGTTTTTTTTATTGAATATTCTATTGCTTATTTGATAAATTGATTTTATCTCCTCATTATTCAAAACATTTTTATTCTTTGAGAATAAAGTAATTAAATAATCATACTCTTCTTCAGTTAAACACTCTAACTTATTATGTCTAAATATTTTATTAAGCTTTTCTTTTCTTTCATCACATCCACAATCTTCTCCAGCTATAAACTTTACAAGTTTTTTAATTCCTGTAGCTTCTGTAATCTTTTCAATATCATCTCCTAATCCTTTTGATTTGTTTTCTTGTTCTGCATCAAAGCTTTTTTTCCATTCTTTGTATGCTTTAGTTCTTTTGTCTTTTGGTTCTTTCATGATTTATTTATTTAAAGTAAGTGATAATCTCCGTTTAAGTAATCCTCTATGTCTTCTATAAATTTGTCTTTTAGTATTGCTTTGTAATTCTTTATAGAATTAAAAATACTTGTTAAACTAATGTTTGCACCTTTAGATATTTGTCTCAAAGACATATTACCTAAATAATAAGTGTTACACAGTTTAGCATCATAAGTATGCCAAGAATTAATCTCTTTAGCCAATTTCATTGTTATTTTATAGAAGGCTTCTTCTTTCTCTGTTTCAGTGTCTGAATATAAATATTCTGCCGTATGTATTGTATCAGCATCATCTGTTTCAATATAACTAAAAAAAGTATATTTGTTTTTAGCTTTTACATAATCAGTATATAAGTTTCTTAGTGTAACGTATATATAAAATCTATTTACATCATCATCTCCATACATTATCTTTCTTTTATCAGTAACTAATCTGTTTATCTTTAAATACATTTCCTGTACTATATCTTCACAAAGATGTCTAGGACATCCCATATTAGAAACCATCTTTACCCATAATAGATGATTCTTAGCCAACAATTCTAACATACTAATATTTAAGTATTAAAGTTATTAAATTCTCTTTGTCATAGTACTTCTCAAGATTCTTTATCTTAACGATATTCTGGTCTTGTTCAAATACAATGCCTTCAAGTGCATCCATGAATGCTTTGTTTAAATTATCGTGTAGGTCTGGTTTTGTGGTTTTTGGAACTTTACCTGTTCTTCTCTTTTTGGGTGTAGATTTAAGATATTCAAATTGATATGATAATCTCTGTATTGTTATTTCTGTACCAGCAGGAATCATTTCAAATCCTTTTGGTAATTGAGCTATAGCTAAAGCTCTTATTGCAACTTGGTAGTTAATTATTTTCTTAGGTTTATAGGCGATATTATTCCTGCCAATTCTGACTGATTGATGTGGAACAGGCTTTATATTAAACGTAAGCTTTAGTTGCATTTATATTACTATCTTCTATTATATTATATAAGTCATCAACTATCTCAGGATGACCTTGTTTATTTATTTTAAAGCTAAACTTGTCAAAAGGAAATCCTCTACTCCTTCTGCATTTAACTGTAACCATCTCATCATTTACTGTGTTTAATTCTAATTGTATCTGTGTCTCTGCTTTCTTCTCTAAGTAAGAACCTAAATGTCCTGTAGGTTTCTCTGTTCCATAATTACTATGTATTACTGTAACTATATGACAATTTAATTCTTCAGTCCACTTCATTAGCTTTTGTATAACCATACTAGATTCATCTAGGTTGTTTACATCAGAAACTAAATCAGCTATACCATCTATTACAACTAATCCTGCATCTTGAACTTTATGATATAAAAAGTATTCTATAAAATTTAATCTATCTCTATTGTTTAAAGTTCTAAGTCCAAAGGTATGATAGCATTCATCACTCAAGCCTGTCATATCTAAGACTCTTCTAAATACTTTCTGAGCGTGAAACCTACCTTGTTCTGTATCAAAGTGTACTAAACATCTTCCTTTTCTGTGACCTATCATTCCTTTTGCGTGGCTATCTAATTGCCCTTTAAGATATACTGCTGATAATAAACTAACAAAGAAAGTTTTCTTGCTTTTAGGAGGAGCAGCAATAAAAGAGAAGTTGCCATAAGTACCTATTGGTATTGGATATACTTCTTTGCCTGCCATAAAATTTCCCATGCTTATCGCTATTGGAGGATATTTAACTTCTTTATTAGGGTCAATATATGCTTTATCCTCGATATATTGCATATACTGTTGTTCCTCATTTGTATAGTCTTTTATTGTCATTGTGTGTGTTTATGAAAATAAAAGGGGGAAATTAATCCCCCTGATAAATTAAAATAAGTCTCCCTCTGCTGATACTTCAGTAGGTTGAGCTTCTTTCTCTGCGTTTACAATAGAGCCATTGTTCCAGAATACTTTTCCGTTTCCTAGATACTGCTTAGGCTTTCCAGCCTTTCTCTCTTCTTGTGTTTGTGCATCAAACATAGAAACATTGTTTCCATATTTAGTTTCATCGTTAACAGCAACAGTGAAGTTATAATAAACTCCCTTTTTACCTTTAACGAACTTTTCTTTAGGTAATTTACTTACATCTAAAGACATTGAAATTAGTCCTGCCATAATTTAAGATTTAATATTAGTTAATTTAGTTTCTACAGTTTTAGATATATTAAATTTCTTTTTTATATCTAAAATCTTTCCTCCTTTTTTAATGTGTGCTATTGCTTTGTTAAATTCAGGGGTACCTTCATTAAGCCATTTAAGACTTGAAGTTGCGTGAGTGTTAGTTGAATCAGCATCTTTAGTATCGTCAATTAATAATAGACCATTTAAAGCATACTTTCTAGCATAAGAACTAGAACTACCAAATGACTGAGATATATCCATGCCTTTCTTATTAATATCAATACCAGCTTGTGCAACTGATTCAATCTTACCATCTGTGCCATGTAGTATAGCTCTTGCTTCTACATAACAAATTCCTGATGGTGTTTCATTAATTGTGTCAGTTAAAGTTATAGATAACTCATACTTACTCAACAATGGTTTTACAGCTTCCAAAATGTCTTCTTGGTTTCTGTATCTGTACTTACCAAAACTATTGTATTGGCTTTTAGGTGCTTTTAATTCTGACTGAATTGCAATTACCTTTTGTTCAAAATTTAATGTTTTTGACATACTTTGTTTGTTTTACTGCAATATACAACTTTATTTTATATCTACAAATCGACTAGATACAACCTCAGTGGTTAAGTCGTCTACTGCTTGTTTATAATAATTTAATTCTGAGGATTTATACATAACTTTTAATTGTAATTCATTTACATAAAAAGCTAGTTCGTTTAACTGAGTTATAATAGTATCAATGTGTCTGGCACTTATTCTACCTTCTCTAAGTTTAAGAATAGTATTAGACAATAATACAAACTGGTCATAGTAATTAATTTCTAATTCTGTTGGCTTATCTATTATTCTGTCTGTATTCATATAATTCAGTTCTTATTACTTGTTTGTATGCTTCAGGACAATCCCTATCACATAGTTCAAATATAAAAGTTTCTAACTCTAATATTCTTTTATCACTCTTACAAAGCTTTTTAACTAAAGCTTCTATTCTGTGATTGTTAAATTCTAATAGTTCTTTCATTGTTTAAATTTTACACAAATATATAATGAGTTATTTATATACTAAAGACTTTTAACATAGCTTTAACAGAAAAGGGTGACCTAAGCCACCCCAATCAACACACAACAAGTCTAAACAAAACAAACAATTATATCTTTACCAGATATAAAATGCCCTCTCTTTAAGGTCATCAGTATCAAAATAAACATATTCATTACTAACACCTATTCTATGAACCCCTTGCTGAACTAATCCTCTAACAAGAGTTAATCTTTTCTTTGCACCTACACATCTAATCTTAATAGCTTTACCTACTCTATGAGAGTTGCTTCTTACTAATCTAAGTTTATCTGCATGAGGTTTGCTTACATAACCTAAAATAACCTT
>Ga0187217_1000679_pt1 | contig 14077 bp, 17 predicted proteins | sample 15SPOviralmetaG_FD_130165 | JGI IMG/M metagenome (GOLD analysis project Ga0187217, IMG submission 130165) | Marine viral communities from the oligotrophic San Pedro Time Series (SPOT) site, San Pedro Channel, CA, USA - 15 SPOT_SRF_2010-09-15... | ecosystem: Environmental > Aquatic > Marine >... | reverse complement strand
TAATGAATTATTAGCTGTTGCTAAATTATCACGACCATTGCTTAAAGATTTTACAAAAGAGCTTCTCGTAAGAGTTAAGTTAGACTTCTAATGAATGAGTGCATTCAAACAATTAAACACAAAGGACGTTACTATAACTCCATTTGATGTCAGCAAAGAATTTTCTTTTACTGGCACAGCTATGACAGCATCTGATGTTGGAATTGAAGTTTATAATGGTCAAAAAAGTTCTTTTGATGTATTTAACCCATCCCCAACAAACCAAACAGGATTTGTTGATAAACAATATATAGATCTTGTATATAATAGTGCAAAGCAATTATATTACACAAACTATTTATCTTCAAGTAGAGGAGATTTAGCTCCCACCCAAAGTATAATTCCAGGGGTAAATAGATCAGATGATAGGTTTATAGGTCCTAGAAATACTCCTAGCTTTGAAAATTATTTACAATCATCACTAACACAATCAAGGTTTTTACCGACAGATAGTAGAATATCAGTAGTATCTATACCTGCAAAACTTTTTGGAGAAAATATAGTTCCATATACATTTGAACTTGAATATACAAACTCATTGGGAGCAGGTAACCAAGCATATAATATTACAGATGATGGTGAAGGAAATATAATATTAAATTCAATAACAGGGTCTGCTGGTGTAGGTTCAGTTGGAGATGTTGTAGGGCAAATATTTTATTCCCATGGTATTTCGGTTTTTACCACGAGTTCAGTAGCAAATTTAGGTAAACAAATGTTTACTATATCTAATTTAGATGATTTAACCATTAGTTTCCAATCTTCACTTAGAATATACGAAAATCAATATAAATGTACTATCAATGAAAATGAATTTCAGTTTTCATTAAACCCAACATTATTATCAGGAAGTTTAAATGATGTATATTATGATTTTGTAACGGGTTCATACTTCACTCCATACGTTACTACAGTGGGATTATATAACGAAAGCAACGAATTATTAATGGTAGGAAAATTATCAAACCCAATTCCTATCTCTCAAGAAGTCGACACTACTATAATAGTCAATTTAGATACTTAAATAATCAATTATGAATTGGATTTATGAAAATAAGGAAATCGAAAAAATATCCGATTTCCCGGATAACACACACGGATTTGTCTATAGAATAATACATAAACCTACAGGTAAAGAATATATAGGTAAAAAAATACTACAATTCACCCGTAAAGTAAAATTAACCAAAAGAGAATTAGCTGAATATGAAGGTGTAGTAGGTAGAAGACCTGCTTACAAACTTGCAGTAAAAGAATCTGATTGGCAGACATATTGGGGTTCAAATAAGCATCTAAGAGAGTTTATGGATAACGAACCACTAGAAAATTTTGAACGTCGTATAGTAATTTGTGCTCCGTCAAAAAAGTTATTAACTTACTACGAAGTAAAATATCAAATGATATATCAAGTATTAGAAAAACCAGATGAATTCTTTAATGATAACATTTTAGGTAAGTTCTACACTAGAGACTTTGATATGTAAACATCCTTTCGTATATTCCGCGTTATGATAAATGAACTACTTGTAAATTTAGTAGATTCTGTATTAGGAAGTGGTAAGAGAACAGCAAGAGGTAACAAAGCATATCATTGCCCTTATTGCAATCACCACAAACCTAAATTGGAAGTCAATTTTTCCCAAAATAAAAAAGGATATAATCCTTGGCATTGTTGGGTTTGTAATAAGAAGGGAAGTCGTATTTCTTCTTTGTTTAAGAAAATTTCTGCTTCTGTAGAAAAATTTGCAGAACTAAAAAAATTAATTGGATCCGAAGTTGAGGTTAAAAGGGAAAAATCAGCAGTACAATTAAAATTACCCCAGGAATATAAACCCATTTTAGGGAGTAAAGATATATTAGCTAGACATGCATTTTCATATCTTAAGAAAAGAGGTATTACTATTGATGATATTGAAAAATATAATATAGGATATTGTGAAACAGGTAGATATGCTAAAATGGTTATTATCCCATCATATGATGAAAGTGGTAATTTGAATTATTTTACAGGACGATCATTTGAAAAAGACCCATATATCAAGTATAGAAACCCCGAAGTATCGCGCGATATAGTTCCATTCGAATTGTTTATCAATTGGAATATACCACTTGTGCTATGTGAGGGACCATTTGATGCTATAGCCATTAAACGCAACGCTATACCGTTGTTAGGTAAAAATATACAACGAAATTTAATGAAAAAAATTGTCACTTCTAAAGTTGAAAAAATATACATAGCTTTAGATACTGACGCCCAAAAGCAAGCTGTGAAGTTCGCTGAATATTTTATAAATGAAGGTAAAGAAGTTTACTTTATGGATTTGGATGATAAAGACCCCAGTGAAATGGGATTTGAAAAATTCACAAATTTAATTCAAAACACCTACCCCATAGACCAATATGGCTTAATGGAGAGGAAATTACAATTATTATGAGTAAAAAACAGATCAAGCATTCGTATAACAGGATTTTAGAAGTCTCTGATGATGCGAAGCAAATTACAATGCCAGATTCTAGATATTATCGTAGAAATGGTAAATATTACCCATCAATTACCTATGTTTTAGGTTCATATCCAAAAGGCAAATTCTTTGAGGATTGGTTAAAAAAAGTAGGATATTCATCTGAGTATATTGTTCGTAAAGCAAGTGAACAAGGTACCCAAACACATGAAATGATTGAAGATTACCTAAACGGTAAAGAATTAAATTTCTTATCTCCATCAGGTTATCCACAATATGATACATTAGTGTGGCAAATGTTTTTACGTTTTGTTGATTTTTGGGAAACTTATAAACCAAAATTGATTGAAACCGAAGTACATTTATTCTCAGATAAGATTAAAGTAGCAGGTACTTGTGATATGGTATGTGAGATTGAAATTGATGGGAAAGTTGAACGATGGGTTATAGATTTCAAAACATCTAACCATTTACAAACAACTTATGATTTACAAGGAGCAATATATGCCCAATGCTATGAAGAATGTTTTGAAAAATCAGTAGATAGAGTTGGTGTATTATGGTTAAAATCATCCAAGCGAGGTCCTAAAGATGGTAAAATGCAAGGTAAAGGATGGGAAATATATGAATCAAAACGTACACAAGAAGAAAATATTGATATTTTTATGACTGTTAAAAAGTTATTTGATTTAGAAAATCCTAAACATGCCCCAATATTCACGGAGTTTAGAACGCAAGCTAAGAGGGATTTGTAATATTTATAACAAAAACATTCAATGATCAGTTTAATGCAATTACTAAAAGAAGTACAGGGTCAACCTAAAGCTATAATTTTAGCAGGAGCACCAGGTGCAGGTAAAGGATATGTTTTAAAAGGTTTAGATTTAGGTGGGTTAAAAATAATGAATGTAGATAATATCTATGTTAATTTACTTAAAAAAGCTAATGTATCTTTAGATCTTAAAAATGCTACCCCTGAAGAAAGAAGTGAGCAAGCTAAGCAAATGGCTGCTGCAAATAAAGAATTCAAAGGTGATTTGGAAGATACAATTAAAGGTAAAGAATCATTTATCTTAGATGGTACAGCTGCTTCATATAAAAAAACAGCTGAGTTAAAGAAAGAATTAGAAGAAGCAGGATATGATGTAATGATGCTTTATGTTTATACTGATTTAGAGCTTTCGCTAAAACAAAATGAAAGACGATTTGAAAAATCAGGTGGTGAAGATAGAAGTTTAGCACCTGCAATTGTAATGCGTACTTGGAAAAGTGTAACTGATAATATAAAACCTTATTTTGATTTATTTACTCCTAATTTTATTGCTGTAGCTAATACATTAGAAGGTGATAAAATTGAAGATATAGAAAAGATAATTCAAAAATATCTTACCCCATTTGCCCCTAAAGGTACTAAACCAAAAACCCAAGCTCAACAACAAAAATCAGATGAGCAAAAAGCAAAATTAAATGCTGAAATACAAGATATGTTAGATGATGAATTCATGGGTGAAATGAAATCTTATGCTATATCTAGAGAAGAAGCACAAATGCGTATAAAACAATTTTTAAGAAGCTAAAATGAATCAATTAACTAAATTCTTAGTAGATGGTATCCTCAATGAAGGAGAACAAAAAACATTAGCTGCTTACGGAGGTGGATTTAAACCACCAACATCAGGTCATTTTGAAGTTGTTAAACAAGCTTTAAAGGATAATCCAGAAATAGATGAATTTATTATATATGTTGGTAGTGGTACACGTAATGGTATTACACAAGCCGAATCTATTTTAATTTGGGAAATATATCAGACATATCTTCCAATGAAGGTTAAAATAGAACCATCTAAAGCTCCAATTGGAGATGTTCTTCGTTTAGGTAAAAATAACCCACAAGATAAAGTTTATTTTGTAATTGGTGCTCGTGAAGGTAATGAAGGTGATTTAGAAGATATAAAAAATAGAACTAGAGCTATTGGTGGTAAACACCCAAACATGGAAGTTAAAGTTATAACTACCAAAAACGAAGGAATGAGTGGAACTAATGCTAGAAAAGCAGCTAAAGTTTCATTTGAAGATTTTGCTAAATTCTTACCTACTGAATTATCAGATGATGAAAAAGAAACAGTATATAATATTGTCAAACCAGTAGTTAAAGAAAGTTTAAATGAAAACGCTTCGTATTCTCAAGATATAGATATCAAACAGAGAATAATGCAGTTAACACAACATATGTTGGATAAAGGAATGAATATAGAACCTTTACCAAGCGTTGAGTTGCTCGATGGTGACAGTGTTAATGCTCGTGAGTTCCTTGGTAAAACCGCATATTATGACCCGAATAGCGCAACAATTGTATTGTATACTGAGGGTAGACATCCAAAAGATATTGTACGTTCATTTTCACATGAAATGATACATCATATTCAAAATCTAGAAGGTAGATTAGGTAATATTATTACTACAAATACTCAGGAAGATGATGATTTAAATGATATTGAAGCAGAAGCTAATCTAAAAGGTACAATGACATTTAGGAATTGGACTGATAGTTTAAATGAGGGAAAAAAGCCATATAAACATAAATATGGTTTTGATGATAAGTTAGGTAAAGATCCATTTGGTATAAGTGCTTATGCTCGTGAATTAGCTTTAGGTTTAGAAGAAGAAATAGACGAAGGTCGTAAAAAGAAAAAAGATCCTAAAAAAGGAACAGGTAAAAAACCTAAAGATTCAAGTCGTAGATTATACACAGATGAGGATCCAAAAGATACAGTTGGTATTAAATTTAGAACTAAAGAAGACATAGTTGATACCTTAAATAAAAAATCATTTAAAGCAAAATCACATGCTCGTCAATCTCAAATTATTAATTTAATACACCAAAGAGTAAGAGCAGCATATAATAATGCTAAAGATCCAGATACTAAATCAAGATTAAAACGTGGATTAGATTATATTACAAAAAAGAAAGAAGCATCTAAGAAAAAAACACAACGTTTAAAAAATCAGAAAAATGAAAATGTAGCACCTGATCATGATGGTAAAGCAGCTCCATATGGTTCAGGATATAAACCTGTAAATGAAAATAAAACTACACATAAAGTTATTGCAAAGGGAATAGTATTTGAACCTAAAGATATTATTATAAATGTAGGTGATACTGTAGAATGGGAAAATAAAGAAGGTTACCATAATGTAAATGGAAAAACTTCTCACCCAAGAAATAAAAATAATCCCGAAAGTTTTGGGAATAAAGTAGGATCTGGGTGGACTTATAAATTTACTTTTACTAAACCTGGATTATATAAATACCATTGTGACCCACATTTATCTGCTGATATGGTTGGAACTATACAAGTAAAAGAAAATGTAAAAGAAGGGGACACATATGAAAAAATGGCTGCTAAAGGTAAAAAAGCAGGTAGTTTAAAACAAGGTACTGTTAGAAAAAGATTAGGTATTAAAAAAGGAGATAAAATTCCATTATCATTAATTAACAAAGAAATAGCTCGTTTAAAAAAGATGGATAAAGATCCTGATAAAAAAGGTGCTCAGTTAGGTGATAAAAATCAAAAATATTATAAAGCATTACAATTATCCAAAACATTAAAGACTACAACTAATGTAAATGAAGATGCTGGTATGATTAAATGTAGTAATTGTGGTTGGGAATGGGAATTAAGTAATGGTGGTGATGATCCTTACTTATGTCATAAATGTGGACATGATAATAAACCTAACCTTATGGAAGGACGTTACGATACAATTACAAATAAACTTTCTAAAATCATCTTTGAAGCATTTAAAGACATGCACGATAGAGGAGAGGATGAGGGTGAAATATCACTTACAATAGGACCCAATGATGAAGATATTATTTCTAATGAATTCGAATTTGATTTAGAAGCTACAGTTGAATTTGGTGATGATGATCAATATGGAGTAGATGGTGGTGCAAATGTTGGGTTTGATGATTATGGAGATGAAGTAACACCATTAATATCAGTACGATTCAAAATACCTAAAAACCCAAAATGGAATATAATATCATTTGATATTAAAGATGTCGTAAGACATGAACTAGAACACCTCACCCAAGAAGGTGAAAATTTAAAATCAGGTAAATTCATGAAAGATGATCAAATATTAAGAAATTTGATTGATATGAAATTATTATCTAAAGCTGAATATTTTAAATTAGAAAAAGAAGTAGACGCTATGCTTCAGGGTATGTATTTTAAAGCTAAAAAATCAAAAACACCATTCGAAAAAGTGTTAAATGATTACCTAGATATCTTTGTAGATCAAAAATCTATTTCAAAAGAAGAAAAAGACGATGTGCTAAATATTTGGAGAAGCAGAAGAAAGGCATTATCTTTACCACCGTTCGAGTAACACTAAAAAAAATAATAAGTTATGAAGTATGAAATTTATTCCGATATGGATGGAGTTATCACTGATTTTGATGCTCAATTTAAAAAACTATCAGGTGGTATCTCTCCATCAGTGTATGATAAGAAAGAAGGATTAGAGAAATTTTGGGGATTAATCGATGATGGTGGTGTTGGATTTTGGGTAGGAATGCCCTGGATGGAAGATGGAAAAACATATTGGGATTATATTAAAAAATATAAACCAATTTTATTATCGTCTCCATCACTTTCTCAAGATTCACGTTTAGGTAAACGTTTATGGGTTAGAAATAAACTACCAGGTACTAAATTAATCTTAGCTAGATCTAAAGATAAACAAAATTATTCAGGCGAGAATAAAATATTAATTGATGATCGTCCATCAAATATAATTGAATGGCGTTCACAAGGTGGTATTGGTATATTACATACTTCAGCAGCAAATACGATTGCACAATTAAAAGAATTAGGAATATAATGGGTAAAGATAATGTTTTAAAGAAAGAATTTTCTAAAAAAGATGTAACTCGTTTACGAAATCTTGTACAAGGAAAATATGGTGAAAAGGGCAGCCAAGGTGTAGGTTATAGTAAAAAACAAGAAATATACGCTGAGGGTGATGTTTGGGAAGCAGATGGTAGAAAATGGACTATTAAAAATGGTATTAAACAAAATATCACTAAATTTGATAATGCTAAAAAGGCACACGTTATGCCTATTTTCTGTCCTAACTGTAAAAAACCAATGAAAAAATGGTTTGATAAGGACTATTATAACATCCATAAAAAATGTTTTGATTGTGTTATTGACTTTGAACATGAATTAAAAAAAGCTGGATTATTCGAAGAATATGAAAGAAATATTTTAAATTCTGATATTGATGGGTTCATTAAAGACTTTAAAGCATATGTAGAAGATGAATTAACCCAAAATAACAGCTCATTTGTCAGTGAAAGTGGTGATGTCGAAAAATGGGTAGGTGGTTTAAATGAAAAACGTGTATTAGAAGCGTTGGATAAAACCATAGAACATTTAGAAAAAATGAAAAAGTAACAAATTTCCGTATATTTATAAATAAAACAATTATGTCAGAATTTAATATGTCATCTTGGATGAAAAAACAATACTTAGCTGAAGCAGGTTTAGACACACCTGTATCTAAAAAATTAGCTAAAGCTATGAACAGTGCTATGGATGAAATTGATAGTGAAATGTCTTATAAAGATTTTGCAGTAGCAGTTGCTGATGTTCTTAAAAATGAATATGGTAGTCATGTTTTTGATATGTGGATGGGTGTTTTACACTCTGAATTAGGATATGGTGATAAAAAAGAAGATAAATAATGGAGGATATTAAAATAATCCAAGAATTCTTCTCCAAATCAATGGACGAAATTAACGAAGAACTTTGTGCTAAAGGGAAACGTTATATTAAAGCTCGTAAAAGAGCAGGTGAAAAATCATCTGCTTATCTATCAGGACGTGGAGTTAAAGTATGCAAAGGTTCAATTGAATGGCCTAAAAAAGGTAAAAAGAAAGTCAATGAAAATGAAATAGACGCTTTAGCTAAGGAATTAGCAAATGCAGTTGAAGATAAACTAGAGGATAAGAAAGATGATATTAACGAAGCAGTTGATCCAATTTCTATCCTTTCTTATGTTTTAGCAGGAACCACATTAACTAACATTATAGCTAAATATGTTGGTAAATTATTTAAAAAATATAATTTTGGTAAAGGTGAAGCAGCTGCTAAAAAAATATATGATTTTACTCATAAATTAGAAGGTGATTTTAAAAAGCCAATTGGACGTGTAGTTGGATTGTTTACTAAAGATGAAAAAGCTAAAAACATGGTTACTGATGGTTTATTTGCTTTATTACTCCTAGGATTAGGAGCTAAAGCTGGAACTGAAGCATTTTCAGCAGTTAGAAAATCTAATTTAATTTCAGGTGGTGTTAGTGGTTTAAAAGCAGCCCTAAAGGGTAAAGATTTAGCTACATTAATACAAGATACAATATCAGCAGTTTAATATGACAACGGAAAGAATAAAAGAGATAATTAAAGAATCTTTAAGAGATTGGTTTAAAAAGGAAGATTGGGTAAAAATCAATACTGCAGGAACTATTGAAGGTCCTTGTGGTACTATGGATAAAAAAGAACCAACACAACGTTGTCTACCTCGAAAAAAAGCCCAATCAATGACCAAAGCACAACGTGCTGCTACTGCTAGAAAAAAAGTTAAGGGTTCCCGTAAAGGTAAACAATTTGTAAAAAATACCAAGAAAGGTAAATATAAAAAGAAAAACTGATATTTATAACAAAAATAATAAAATGAAAAAATCCGAATTAAAAGAAATGATTAGAACTTCACTATTAGAAGACATGGAGGATGGAGTAGAAGAAATGCTTGGTGGTCCATTTGGCGGTGTATTAGATAGTGGTGCTAAAATGGGACATAGTAAATCGTCCCCACTTGAGTCTCTAGAATCAATGTTAAAAGCACACGATTTTTACTATGCAAAATCTGATGATAGCAGAGCATACAGTAAAGGTAATAGTGCTGAAAGAATGATCCGAATGGAAATGGAAAAACTTGCTGACGCTGGAATGAAAGAAGAAGCAATGGAATTATATAAAAAATATGCTCCTGAAGGATATACAGTTACTCTTAGAGAAGAAGAAGAAGTAGAAGTAGAAGACGAAGTTGAAGTAACTGTAGATGATGAGAAAGAAGGTATCGAAGTGAAACAAGATGCTAAATCTGATTTAACTGGTGTTGTTGGTAAAATCCAAGATAACCTAGAAGCTGCTTTAGAATCTGCTCGTGAATTGGGAGATGAAAAATTAGAAAACCAAATTGGAAATACATTAACATTCTTTACACGTGCTCACGTAGTTAAAGAAGATGCTCAAATAGATGTAAACGTTGATTCACCAGCTGAAGATGCTGAAGTTGGAATGAAATTAGATGAATCAGTAACTAGAATGCAAAAATTAGCAGGACTAATTAAATAATAATTGATATGCCTAACGAACGTAAACTTACTAAATCCGAACTTAAGAAGCGGGAAGATATCGTAATGGATATGAAAAAAAACAAACGTGAACTTACTAAACGTTATGGTAAAGATGCCGAAGCCGTAATGTATGGTAGAGCAACAAGATTAGCAAAACAAAAATCAGAATCAATGAATCCAGATAAGATAAGAGAAATGATTAAATCATCTCTAAAGAATCCTAAAAAAGCAGATTTAAACAAAGATGGTAAACTTTCATCATATGAGGAAAAACGTGGAGCCGCTATTGAAAAATCAATGAAAGAAATGGAGATGAATGATCCAATTCTTGTGAAAATGAGAGCTGCAGCTGCTAAGGATGAAAAACCAGATTTTGGTAAAGAATATGGTGAAGCTGTTCAAAAAGCTTATAACAGTAGTAATTTAGCTAAACTAAATTTTCTTAGAAAAGAAAGATCACAATTAATGCGTGATATGGAGCAAGAAGCAGAGCCAGAAGGTGGACCAATTGCTGATGAATATGGTGCTAAATTAAATCGTATTGATAAAGCAATTGCTAAATTATCAGGTAGAAAAGAAATGACCTATGATCAAGCAATAGCTGAAGGTGATGTTAATGAATCACTTAATCCTGAAGTATCTGAAAAATTAAATCGTTTCATTAAAGCAATGGCTAAACGATATGACTATACAGAACAAGATGCTGTATATGCTATTATGGCTGCTTTAAAACAAAGAGATTTTGATGGTTTAAATGAAGGAATGTCTAAAGAGCGTATGATTAAACAAATCGAAAGAGCTCTTAAAGATGGTCTTTCAATATTTAAACTTCCAATGGCTACTCAAACCTATTATAGAAAACACAAAAGTGATTTTGATGGTTTAAATGAAGATATCGACTTAGGACATCAAGATAACGAACCAGGTATGATTAAAGCTCAACTTTACCATATTGGTAGTTATGCTATGGAATTATACAAAATGATGGACGATTTAGAAGATATGGGTGAAGTTGATTTCCCATCATGGTGGCAATCAAAAATCACTACTGCTGAAAATATGATAGCAGGAGCTAAACATTATCTTGAATTCGAATTGAAAGAACCAGCTATCGATGCTTTTGTAAGTATGAGTGATGAATTAGAAGAAGTTACCCGTTATAGTGGTTTTACAAGAAACCCAGAAGATCCAGATTCTGTTCCATTTGAACCAAAAGGATCAGTAGCTCAATTTCAAGAAGATTTAACAGCATTATTTGGTAAATTTAAAGGTGATTTAAACAATCCGGAGTTTATAAAAGGAGTAGCTCAAATAATGGTTAATTGGAAATCATTATTAAGAAGTCAATTAGAAGAAGAACTATATACACCAAACGAAATGGGTGATATGGCTATTGAAAAAGAATCAGCATCAGGTGCTTTTGAATCTATTTCTGAAGATGAAGATGATATGAATAAAAAAGCAGAAGAGCTTATAAAAGATACTTTATCTAAAGAAGGTGGAGCCGCAGGGTTAAAACCATTAATTAAAGCCGTAAAAGGATTAGGTTTAAACAAAGATGAAGTTGTTGCTCTACTTAAAAAAATGGGTAAAGTAAAATTACATAAAGATGGTGATTATATTTTATTTCCAGTAGAAGAAGATAGAAAAGCAAAAGAATATATTCAATCTATTGAAGACGAAGACGAACGTGAAGAAGAAAGAAAACGTATGTTTGATGATGAAAAAGAATCACTTAAAGAATATACAAATAATAACTTTAAAGGTTCAGAAGTCATATCAAACGTAACATCACCAGATATGTTTGCAAAGAAAGCAATTGAAGATTTATTTCCTAATGGTGTAGCAAGTGAAGGTGATGCTATTGAAGCTTTAAAAGCTCATGATGCTAGCCCTACTAAAGCAAGAATGGGTAGATTTGCTCCTATGTTTGTTCATGTTCAATATCATGATTTTGAATTAGGTGGAGAAGAATATAGAGCAAATCAAACACAATATTACAACTCAAACTTTGAAGATACAGATCCTACATTCGACCCTAGAGTAACAAAACTTACAGTAGATAAAATGGTTGATGGTAAAGGAGAGGAAATAGGAACTATTTTAGTTAAAACTGATGAGTATCTAAAAGATATAAAGGATCTAAACATTATAAGAAAAGCAATGTAATATGACATCAGAAGAATTAAAGGCTAAAATAAAAACTATTATACCAATAGTATATAAAGCTCGACAAAAAGTTGAGTCTAAAGCTGTTGAATATGATGAGTTAACAAAATTCCCCGAACTTAAAGAAGTTATAGTTGACTTGTTAACGGCGGATTTTGATTCATTCCTAGCCTCTATTGATTGGGTTGCTCCCCGTCCTACAACATTCCGTATAAACTTGAAAAATGGTGAAGATTTCTATCTCATATACAACAAAAGAAGTTGGGTTGCTCAAGTTGAAGGTAAAAAATATTACTTACTAAATCTTCCAGAAGAAGAACGTGCTACAGAAGCAATTGCTCGTATATTAAGATATGGAGCTAAAGATGAGGAAGTAGAAAGTATTGATGTTGAAGGTGCAGAAGACATCTCCATGGATGCTAGTGAAACAGAAACAGAAACTGTTGAATCATAAAATAAAATAAAATAAAATAAAATAAAATAAAATAAAATGGACAATTTCGATTTAAAAAAATATTTAGCTGAAGGTAAGTTATTAAAAGAAGAACAAGGGTATACTCTTTATACTACTAACGTTGAATACGATAACGGAAAAACTGGCTATATGTACCAGTTAACAGATACCGAAACCGAAGAAGAAAATGAAATTGGTTTCGATCAATTATATTTTGACGATGAAGATAACCGTTTAGAAATGGGTGTTGATTTTAAAGACTTTGATCAAGGTAGCTACCAAGAAGGAGAATATACTGCTGATGAAGCTATGAAATTATATAAGGATTTAGCTGAAGGTAAGCTATTAAAAGAAGACGATATAGCCGAAATGGCATATGAAAGAGATTCGGTAGAAGATATAGTAAAAAGAATTAAACCAATATTAGCTAATCACCCCCAATTAAAAAAACAAGAAGACCCAGAGCAATATTTAATAGATTTTGTTACAAAACGTAAACGGTTTATTAATAAAAATGAAGCTCCTATTGGTAAAGATAAATTTGCTCGTAATATTGGTACGATGCCATATGACAAGTATATTAATCTTCAATTTAACGAATATATATATTCTACTACACCATAAAATAAAGTAAAATAAAATGGATAATTTCAATTTAAGAAAATATTTAGCTGAAGGTAAGCTCTTAAAAGAAGAAATGAAAGCACCTAGTGGCTGGACTGAAATCAAAGACTTATCAGACATACATTATAGCGAAGAAGATGGTGAAATAGCTGTTAAAGCATGGGATGCGCCGATGGAAGGATGGGATGAAGAACATAAAGACATGATCATAATAAGAAAAGATAATAGTGGATTTTATTTAGATGGGTATGTATCTTTTGGTGATTTTGAAATGCAAGGTCCATTTAACACATATGAAGAAGTGTTTAAATTAGCTGTTGAAGAAATGGAAGCATTGAAAGAAGATTGGGACGAACAATAAAATAAAATAAAAAAAATAAAATGGAACAATTCGATTTAATAAAATTTATAAGTGAAGGTAAATTGCATGAAGCAGCAATGGCTTGTCCTACTGCTACACAAAATCTAGAGGTAAATACTAAAAACCGAGACGCTTCAATTAAAGCAGATTATATTAAATACGGTCCATTAAATGTTGATGAACCAGGTGATTATTGGCTTGATTTAGCCGAATATTGGGATACAACAGAAAAAGCAGCTAAAAAAACACTTTGTGGAAATTGTGTTGCATTTGATATCTCACCCAGAATGGATGAATGTATGCCAGGTAAAGTATCAGATGATGATGGTAGATTAGGTTATTGTTGGATGCACAGTTTTAAATGTCATTCAGCTAGAACTTGTAGAACTTGGGCAAAAGGTGGGCCTATCACAAAAGATAGCATATCTTACGATTGGCAAGAAAGAAAAGAAAATGGATAATATAACAAAATATTTAAATAAGGTTGCTTATAAGTTTCCTAAAGGATATCCTGACATGAATAATGCTCAGGATGTTTT
>Ga0187217_1000678_pt1 | contig 14103 bp, 24 predicted proteins | sample 15SPOviralmetaG_FD_130165 | JGI IMG/M metagenome (GOLD analysis project Ga0187217, IMG submission 130165) | Marine viral communities from the oligotrophic San Pedro Time Series (SPOT) site, San Pedro Channel, CA, USA - 15 SPOT_SRF_2010-09-15... | ecosystem: Environmental > Aquatic > Marine >... | reverse complement strand
GCATTTTAGAATTTCCTCTTAATTGCAGTTTTGTTTCCAACCATCGACATTCCGATGGTAATAAGTGAAATAAACATTATAACAAATAAAGTACTCATCATTCAACTAAATTACCATGTAATCTACGAATCGCACGAAGTGCTTCTAAATTCATATCTTTAGTTCCTCCGTCGTAGGCAAGCGCATAACCAAACTCAATCATTTGTTCGTTGAGGGACACCAAGTCGTCCCCAATGTATAACCAACCGAGAAGGCGACCATATTTACCGATCCCACCAAGAAGTTCAGTCCTAACAGACAACTCATTATCACCAGCGATATTACTCTCCAATTTTTCTTTAAGCCAGTTGGTTGCGTCGATTCCAAGTGCTTTCCCCTCTAAGTTCTTCGTCCTTTTCTCTGGTGTATCAACTCCTGCAACTCTAACTCTTTTTTTTCTTGTATAAATCAAACCCGAGGTCGATAGTTATATCCAGCGTATCTCCATCAAGGACACGATTGATCTCCGTCACTCGGAAGTTGTAGCAGCTCTTCCTGCTCGGTGGTGTCATCTGTCCCATGAGATTCTCTTTTATCAACACCTAATATATAGTAGATAGCATAACCTGCCATACAAACAGAAAGAAATACCATAAAGATTACTGACCACACAGGATCATTTACGTTATTAAGTGGCACTCTTCTTATTTCTCCTCTTCATCTTTTGGTTTAGGAACAGGAACTGATACAGTTGTTTTTTGTGTTCCTCCACCATTTCCATTAGACTTTGATGGTGTCACACCAAAAGTTGCTAATGTACCAGTAAAAACACTGGCAATAAAGGTAGGGTCAATTTTTTGCTGAGGTATTCCGGGAATTGAAACATAGTTTAAAGTTAAGATTGCGCCCGTCCATGTCAATACAATTAATCTAACCAAACTAGAAATTCCCTCTTCATGCCACTGAAATTCATCATCATGATCTTTCTTCTTTTTTGGAAGCATTGATCTGATAGTTTTGATCATTACTATTTAGTAATATACCCCTCATCAACCAAGTATTTTCTTGTTAGTGGAGTGGGATTATACACTTCCCACATCTTTCCTGTAGAACATACCGCAAGTGCATCAGCAGTCATTCCTTCAGTTCTGCCTGCCCACCCGGCTTCTGCTTCCCAAGGAAGAACAGATTTTGGATAAGTTCTTTCTGCCATTTCTCTCCAAATAGATGGAACATCATCTTCAGGAAGGATAATAGCAATCAATGAATTATTAATTGTTCCTGCCATACAATCTTGTGCAACGTGCCATCCTTCATGTCTAACTACACTCATTAATGTAGATTGTCTGCCCATGAATGCATCATTCAGAAAGAAGTTATTACTTACGGTGTGGTAAACACCACGATTACCTACAGGAAAATATTTCTGATCTCCTAGAAAAACCATAACTCCGATCTTATCAAGGGAGTCCAACATCTCATTAAACTCAGTAGCAACAGCAGAATAATCAGAGTTGGGATAATTATCTTGAATGCCTTTGATACTTGTGATTCTTTGAACATTATCGGTGCATTCCCGTAAGATCATGCAACCCAAAGAATCATTAGTATAGTATCCTTTAGTTATTTTTTCATCTCCTGCATATGCTGTTCCTGTCAGTGCAGCACATCCAAGAAGAGATAGTAAAAGTTTTTTCATGTATAGTATGCCTCAAAATATTTAATAATACCATTAGTATTTACATTACCTTGTGATACCCAATCATGAGCACATTCATACATTGATTGATTACTATACTCAGGTAATGATTCTTTTAGTTTACTACCATATTTAGTGAGAAGAACTTTAAGTGCCGACTCACGAAGTTTTAACTTCTGTTCACTATAACGCCAATCTTCAATCACCTAAACTGCTCCCAACCAGTCCCAGATTGCCAACCACCAACACTAGTTGAATTCAGTTGTGTTGTAGTTTTACCACTACTTGTAGCAATACGATAGATAGTCTCATGAATATCTTTTGGTTCTACTGTATCATTCTCATGCAGTAATTGTTTTTCGGATACTGCATGTTCATATGCTTCTTTGATAGTCATTTGACGATCAGATAAGACTGCCGGACCAAACCAAGAGTCATCATCCAAATACTTCGGAGCAAGAATTCCTACAAAAGAACCATAACCCTGAGTGAAGTGTCCAGAACCACATTCAAATAATGGTGCTTCTAAGTTATCAATTAAATCTAAAGTCATGCCCATACCATTTTCTTAGTGTAATCATACGCATAAAGTTCTCTATTACCTTTAATACCCCATCCTAACCAGTAGTATGCAGGTCTCATGTAATAAGATACTGTTTGCCCACCACCCTCAAATTGCGGAAGTACACGTTGAAAGATAGGTTCATTAATCATCCAACGAACTTGACAATCTAATTCACTTGGATTACAACTATACTTCACTGCAAAGTTTCCAAGTCCTCTATAACGATTAATAGAAGTCCATTGAATCAATCCATAACCACCCCTCAGACATTTTTCATAAGAAACACGAGCACCACCTTCACAAATGTTAGCAATGAATTTAGATTCTTGCTGAATGTTTCCCATGATTGTTGCAAGTGCATTACGATCAGAGATCTTTGTGTGCTCTTGTAATGCTGCTAGAACAACTTGTTCATTGGGAGTGCAACTAGGACACTTCCAAGTCTCTTCTTCAATAAGAATTTCTTCTATAGGTTCTGGTTCCTGTGTCACTTTGATTTGTTCAGGTTCTGGTGGGGAAGGGATTGCAATTGCACTTGCAAGAACTCCAATTCCAAAAAGTGATTTAATCATTGTCTCCAAGATATTCGAGTGAGTAGATTTCATGATCCTTAAGATTCGGGTCTAACCATTCGGCAAACTCTGACTGGATCGCATGAGCATCTTCTACAGATTTTAGCACATCATCCGTCTTCATGTCACACAGAATGCACATTCTGTCAACTGCCCACTCATGGGTCTTCTGTAGAGTCTTTTCCAAAATTTCCATAATCTTTCTGAAAATACTTTCCGAGAATGTTGTTATTGTAGTATGCCGGTGCTCCGTTGTCAAGTGCCTCTGATAGAACATTATTTAGAAACAACTGCTTAGTCTCCTCAAAGTTACAATCTCCCTTCTTCTCATGAAGACTTAGTATTACTCTACTGAAGAACTCTTTGCCATATCTTTTTATATCTTCCTTCAACTCAGGACAAGAACCATAATACTTCTTCCAATCAGATTCTTGTTTTACTTTTCTCTTTTTTCCCGGTGGGGTTCTGAACGACCAAAAGTATTTCCTTCCAAGGTATTTTCTACCGGTGGTCTTATTGGTAATACAATAAACAAAACCAAAGTGGTTCCCAATAGCATCAGACTCAAAAGGTTCATTATTGTATATCCAAGAATTCTCATAGCTCATTGTATAGAACTCAATGAGCTATTATTTATCTTTAACGGGGACAAACCTAGTCTACATAAAAAAAGGAGACTTGTCAAGCCCCCTTTGGAATATTATGTGAGTTTTCTAACGCAATCCAACTTCTTTATCTTGACGACGTTGTGTTCCTACAACTGCATTTGCTCTAGACCTTAAATTTTTAGCAGCAGTTCCTCTCTCACCAAAGTCTATATTTGGATCTTCTTTCCAGTCATCGACTTTTTTAGTCATTCTTTCTCTAGAGAGAGGAAGTTTAGTTGGTCTCGGTGATCCATATGCCTCTAGAATGGTCGCAATGTCCTCAGAGTCAATCTCATTGACCATCATCATTTGTGCCTCTTGGAGGTCTTCTGCGATGCCGTAGTCACACAGAAACTCGACTACTACATCATAGGTCTCAACCTCTTCAGACATTCTCTTAGCAACCTTAGATGCTCCTGAAGCAACCTTCTCAGCACCCCTTCTGATTAGACCCTTAAGTCCTCTTCTAGCAGCAGATCCTGCCCTCTCAGGAGCATTCTTGACTGCCGTCACTGCATCAGATACTTTACCCTTAATATTTGATTTGATTGCCGATTTTGCTTTATCTCTTACAGACTTGTGTCTAGTATTTGTTGTTTGTGGTGTAAGATCTTTTCCTCTTTTGTCCTTGAGTTTTGTTCCTGTCGCTTTAAGTGCAGCAGAAGCAACGGCACCCTTTGCCTGAGCCGTTTTTCTCTTTGCAGTATCTTTAACTGAAGCAACAGTCGCTTGTATCTTTTCCTTTCTTTCCTTTTGTCTGGCAATCTTTTGAGCATCTTTCATGCGTGAAAGTCTAGATGCTGCTGCCATTCTATTACCAGATCCAGAGGTTACTGGTGCTGATCTTTTATCTGAACTTAATTTTACAAATCCACCTCGTCCTTGGGTAACAGTTGCTCTTTCAATGAGAATTTCATCGATTAATTCGTCATCAAATGCATCTTCGATGTCATCAATATCATAGCCTTCTTCGATAAGTTCAGAAACAGCATCTTCCACTGCTTCTGTCAACTCTTCGTCAGAAAGTTCTAGTTCTTCATCTACTTGAGGAGCATAGATACTCTCATACAAACTTCTGATTTCTCCGTACTCGGACTGCGATAAAGCTCTCATCGTAATTCTTAATTAACTCTTTATAAGAATATTTATAAAAAAAAGGACTCCCTTAGGAGTCCTCAGTATATGCTTCATAACCATTATAATCACCAAATAGAAAAGCATCAGATTTTGCTGCTTCTCTATACATCTCTAAAGCATCTTCAGTTTTTATACAGTTACACTTACAGTTACCCTTACAGACAATTTTATCTTCTTCCATTAGATTACATTTTCTCCTGGTTTAAGTATCATATATTTTTTACCGTCAAAAAGAACTCCTGAATAATATTTATCTGTAATCAATACAGAAAACATATTATACTCCCTATCAGCAAAAGGTGTTATATCCACCATATCTCCATAAGTATTTTTCCAAATACTATGATATATTGCACAACCATATCTTTCATCACTAATATCTGTAATTAAATAATATCCACTTATTTTTTCTCCACCATAAGTTTCTACATAATGATTTACATTATTATGACAGTTTGCATCAATACATAATGGTTTAGATACTACAGGTACTTTTAATAGAGTAAGAGAAAACTTACAATACTCTTGAAGTTTAACCACACAATCATCTTCTGGTAATGACAATCTAAACTTTCTCAATCGACCATCCATTTCTTCTCGGACCTTTTCTTTCATAAAGTATTGCTGCATTCATAGTTGCATAAGAAATTTTTTGAGACTTGCAAAATTTTTTTAATCCCCCAAATACCTCAAATTTTTCTCCAGAAGGATTTACTAAAAGATAAGTTACTGATGAAGGAGATTTAAATCCTTCGGCAAATCTTTTTTTTGCTCTTTCACTTATTTTTGTCTTTCGTTCTTTACTACAAGAAACGCCATAACTCGGATTATTTTTTCCTGCCATTTTTTCACTTATTTTTCTTTTAGTTTCTTCTGTATGTTTCTTTACTCCACCAAAGTTTCCCCTTTCTTTTTTGGTTATTAATCTTTTTTGTATTTGCTCTTCCCACTTATCACCATATATTTCTTTATATGTTCTTCCACTCAATTTTGGTGGTCTTAAACTCTCGCATATATTTGTTAGTATTCCACCTTCATCAATATCCCTCTTTCCATATTTTTTGATTAGTTCCTCTTCATAATCATAAGCATCATTTTCATTCTCAAAATATTCAACTATTTTGATTTGAGGTTCATATCCTTCTTTCTTTATTTTTTTAATCTTATCAAACTTTTTAAAATTGTCTGATTTTGCCCTTGATTGTTCTGATAAATGAAAATAGACCCGATTACCTTTCCCCTTTCCAACATAGAAAGGAAGATTAACTCTCGGATCTATTAATTCATAAACATAATACATTTTAACAAACTGAACTTTAATACTATTTATATAATATTATATTTCAGTTTGTTGTATTTGTCAAAGTTTAAATCCTGCAAATGTATCAGTTACCACATCATGCTTAATTCCACCAACAATATATGACTGCACTTGCGTTTCCTGTGGGCTAACCTGAAGACCCTTCGACGAAATCCAATGTTCTGTCCAGGGGAGTGGGTTATTCTTTGCGGGTATGTCATAGATCGGTTTAAGTCCAATTGATTTCATTCTACGATTGGCAATCCATTCCACATACTGCTGAAGCAGTTTATCATTGAGACCAATCATCGAACCATCCTTGAACAGATACTCTGCCCAAAGTTTTTCTTGATTTACAGTTTTCTCAAAAGTATCGATTAACCATTGCTCTTCTTCTTTGAAGATTTTTGCCATCTCAGGATCATCACCTTCTCTCCACTTCTTCAGAATATTCTGAGTAATGGCAAGATGTTGATTCTCATCTCTGGCAATCAGTGAGATGATTTTAGCAGATCCTTCCATAAGTTTGAGTTCACCAAAAGCAAAACTACAAGCAAATGAAACATAGAATCGAATACCTTCAAGGATATTAACATTCGCAACTGCCTTAAAGAGTTTACGTTTGAGTTCATATCTTGAATCTTGTGCATAAGGAACTCCTTCTATTGCATGTTGCCAGTCATTAGTACTATCATAATGATGTGCGGCATTAATAAAATCATTATATGCTTCTGTCACACTCATAGCACGTTCTACAATACGCTCATCATTCAGAATATGATCAAACACATCTGAAGGGTCTGAATAAACATTCTTAATAATGTGAGTATATGAACGACTGTGGATCATCTCCATGAACCCCCAGACCTCCATACATGCCTCTAATTCAGGTAATGAACAGTAAGGGATAAAAGCCATCCCAGGACCACGCCCTTGTACAGAATCCAGCATGATCTGATACTTAAGATTGCTGGTAAAAATGTGCTTTTGCTCAGGGCGTAATGTCTGATAGTCCGCACGGTCTTTCTGTAGGGAAACCTCTTCGGGTCTCCATAAATATCCCAGTTGTTGCGTTGTAAGTTTGTCAAAAATTGGATACTTGTAAGAATCGTATCTCTGAATACCTAATGGTTTCCCAAAGAACATTGGTTGCTTTTTAGTGTCTACCTCTTCTGCATTGAACACGGTCATAGAATCGACCACTGGTCTCTCCTCTTTATTTGTCTTAAATCGTACAAGACTCACAGCCTTCCTCCTCTTCGGTTTCTATTTGAGAAATTAAACTATCAAGTGACTCATTGGAATCATCCATTTCGTCAGTCTTGATATCATATGTGTTTTGATAATATGCTGTTTTCCAACCATAACGATAACAAGTCAAAATATCTTGTGCCATGACAGACACTGGAATTTGATTATTAGGATAATGTTCCGGATTGTAATTCCAATTACCAGAAATTGCCTGGTCAAAGAATTTTTGAATTACGGCAACAATATTAATGTATCCTTTATTGGATCTCATTTCCCAGAGAAGATCATAGTTGTTCTTCAGTGTTCCGTATTGGGGAACAATCTGCTTAAGAGGTCCTTTTTTGGACTTCTTAATGGACAAGTATCCTCTAGGGGGTTCAATTCCATTTGTTGCGTTTGACACAACGGAACTGCTCTCTGAAGGCATCTGTGCGGACAACGTTGAGTTCCTAACTCCGTATTGATTAACTTGTGCCCTAAGACTCTCCCAATCATAGTGAAGCTCATTTGGTACAATCTCATCTACCTCATTCTTATATGTATCTATTGGAAGAATTCCATTACCATACTTAGTGCGATGACTGTATTCACATGCACCCTTTTCCTTCGCAAGATTGACAGTTGCCTGAATGAGATAGTATTGGAATGCTTCGGATAAGTCATGAACAGACTTCCATGCTTCAGGATCATCATACTTATGCCCATTCTTGGCAAGGTAATGTGCGAGTCCGCTATAACCAATACCTAACGAACGACGTGCTCTTGTGGCAATCTCTGCTGCTCTAACGGGATACCTCTGAAAATCAATGAGTTCATCAAGACTCCTGACAGCAAGATCACAAAGAACATCAAGATCTTCAAGATCCCTAATCTTACCAATATTAATAGCACTAAGGATGCAGAGAGCAATTTCACCATTTTCATCATCAATATGCTGTAAAGGTTTAGTTGGAAGAGTGATTTCTTGGCAATTATGGACAAGAATGTCATTTGCAAAGAAATTATGTGTTCCTTTTACGGTAATATCGTAAACGGGAATTTCTTCTTCGAGATATTCAATCTTTAGCATTTTTTCTCCTGTTTTGTTCTAAAAGTTGTTTAGCAAGTTTTCTTTGAGTTTCGTCTCTATAATAAGGATTATACACCAATCCAGTTTCATTTTCAATACATTTATAAAAGTTTTGATGGTTTCCTCCAAATCTATTTTTAGAAAAATGTTTTGGGAATTTTACATTCAATTCATTAAAAGCAAACTCAACTATTCTTTTTCTGCCACCAATAAACCCATACTTTTTAGTAAACTTTACTCCAATTTCAATAAGTTGTTCATCAATGAGTCCTGAATAGTTTGGATTATTGCGACCAGTAGTTCTTATAGAAATATTGTTTCTCCACTCTTCCTGAACCTCCTGTGAGCATCTGGGAAGCATCCAACCACCAGTTCCACCTGAAGTGGCATTATATCCTTTTTTAGTATCACTTTCAAAAAGTTTAATAAAGTGTGTTTCTTTTTCATTAATAATGTTTTCATCTTCTGTTTGATAGGTTTCAATCACAGATAAGTCCCAACAATCTTCACCATATTTTCTAATAGCAGAATGAAATCTAAATTTAGAACCGTTTCTTGCTGATGATAAATGACGATTCCAACGATGCTCCAAAGAGTATTCAGTTTTTCCTATGTAAGATTTTCTATTTTTCTTATTGGTAATTTTATACACAATATATGTTTTCATAATAGGAGGTGTAATCTCATAACTATTTATAAAATATAGACATTACACTCCCTATAAAAATCAAATAATATTTAGAATGTCAGTTTCTTTAAGATGCTTTGCCATTACATATCGACGATTTTTGGTATAAACTTTATGATCTGGAGTAACAACAATACTCTTACCACTTTCTTCATCAGTAATTCTCATTACTTTTGCTTTTGGTGATGTTTGAGCAAATGCGGTAATTTGATTATAATCAAGTGCTTTAGATGGATCTCCATCAAGATCATAAGAAAGAACTTCTACACACTCCAAAGGAAGACCTTCTTGAATAAATTCTCCAAGTTGTTGTATTTCAAATACAAGAGGAGGGAGACGAGTTGTTTCTGTTGTATTACCATCAACTTTTTTAGAAGTAGTAATTCTTACATCAATCTTTGTATCACCCGCAACACATAGGTTGCTCATCTCAACTTTATCCATAAAGGATGAGTGAGAATTGCAATGGTCAATGTTCATAATGTAGATTCTACCAGTTTCGGCACGTTCTTTCAAGAGGTCGAAAAATAATTCTTGACCGCCGATAGTCTTGCGCGGAATTGATCCATCTTGTTCATAACCCAAATAGAGGTCATCAAACTCAGGAGTACCAAAAGCATCATACAGACCTGGAACATCGTTAGGACTGAAGAGTGTGATTTTTTCGTTTTTGATAAATCTTTCATAAAAGATTTTTGAGATTTGTATAGAGTAATCAAGTTTTCTCACTCGGTTGTCTTCTGTACCCTTATTGTTCTTAAGAACTAGGATGTCTTCGATTTCGATGTGCCAGATTGGAAAGTGGACAGTAGCACTTCCACCACGAATCCCGTTTTGTGTACAACTTCTGACAGTTGACTCAAATTTTTTGAGGAATGGGACAACACCTGTATGAATAACTTCTCCCCCTCGGATTTTGCTGTTGATGCCACGGATTCTGCCTGCATTGATACCGATTCCCGCCCTTTGAGCAACATACCTAAAAACTGCAGCATCACTAGACTCGATACTACGGAGGGTGTCATCAATATCAACCAGAACACAACTAGCATATTGTCGAAGTGGTGTCCGCACTCCTGCCATGATAGGTGTGGGAATGTTGATTTTGTGTCTTGAGATTGCATCGTAATATTTTTTAACGTAATCTAGTCTTGTCTCTTTTGGATATTTAGAGAATATGGTTGCGGCAATCAGCAAATACATGAACTGTGGAGTCTCATATACCTTACCATTACTCCTGTCCTGGACAAGATACTTATCACAAACTTGACGCAAACCTGCATAAGTAAACAAATAGTCCCGATCATGATCAATAAAGGAATCAAGTTTATCAAATTCTTCGTCAGAATACAGGTCAAGTATTTCTGCATCATAAACTTCTTTAGCAACACATCTCTCAACTTGCTCCTTTAGTGTTGGTGTTTCGTGCATACGACCATAAAGTTGTTTGCGAACGGCAAACAAAAGAAGTCGTGCGGCAACAAACTGATAGTTAGGATTTTCCAAACTTACTAAGTCTGATGCGGAACGAATTAAAATCTCTTGAATCTCATCTGTTGTGATACCATCATAAAACTGAATACCAGATTGAATCTCAACCTGACTTGCAGATACACCGGCAAGATCTTTACATGCCTCTTCCACCATTATATGCAGTTTATTTAAATCAAGAGGTTCATTTTTTCCATTTCTTTTAGTTACCTTTGTTCCATTGGTCATATTTTTTTCCAGTTGTTAAATTTAATTTTTGCTTCTAATCCTGAGTAGGTATTCAATTCTACCATAGACATAACATCATGTCCAGCAAGAACAATGTCGTTAATATCTTTATCAACTATGTTATTTGGCCAGATGACGACTTTTTCATTTCTATTGATACATCCTTCAACCCTTCTAACAATTTCTCTATTGCGGGGTTCGTTATCGTAAACAAAAATAATGTTGCTTCCCTTAAGATAACCCAAGTCACCATCACTACCACACAAAGCGACACTATTAGTGATGAAAGTGCTATCAAAGGGTCCTTCGACCACATAGATAGGTGATTTTTTATCAATAGTTTCAAGTCCATAAACTTTCGGTGCTTCCTCATCCAACATCACAGTGATATATTTAGTGAATGATTTTCCCAGTGCTCTGCCCTGAAATCCAATAAGATTTTTGCTCTCATCATACATTGGTATTACAATACGCCTCTCATCTTTTTTGATAGTATCAAAGGTTTGCTTCTGCGTATTTGTCCACTCCATGAACTTGTCAGCATAATAAAACTTGTCCGGATCTATCTTACGATTTGTAAGATATTCATTGGCAAAAGAATTTGTTGTTGCTTTTGGAAGATTGATAGATTTTTTAAATACTGGTTTTGTAAATTTAAACTTTGGTGCTTGAACAACAAAGTTTTTACCAGTATGACCTTCCTTAAACTTCTCAAGAGTATATTGCTTATGGAGATTTACATCAATCTCCTTTAGCAAGTTATTAAAGGACATACTCGCACCACAGTTATGGCACTTGAAGTTAGTATTATTTTTGACCTGGTAGATATATCCCCGTGTCTTATTTTTATTCTTCTTTGAGTCTCCACAAATAGGGCATCGAAAATTATAAAGATTATCTTTAACTCTCTTAAACTTCTGAAGACGAGAAGATACCATTCCAATATACTTGGAATCAACCAAATCCATTGCATTTAAAGACTACTTTGATGTGTCTATTATAACCTGCTGTGGGGTTTCAGTCAAGAAGAAAGGTGCAATACGACTTCCGACACCTATGAGTAGTGCAAAGACTGCTAGAACTCCTCCTACCTGCCATCTAAACTTGGAAAATGCCTTTATCTCTATCTGCATATTATCTATTCTTTTATGGAGAATTTTACTATTTTTTTCTTCCGTTTCTTTTAATTCATCAATCATCTTTATAATAAGACTATCAGTCTTCATACTTTGCTCTATTCTTTCATCATGCTTCGTGAGAATTTGAGCAATACGAGTATTTCCTTCCGATATCTTTTCCACTGCCGATTCTAATTTCGCAAGCATCTCTCTTGAGAGATCTTCATACATGTCAAGTTTTGATTCCAATACTGCAACCTTTGAACTATTAGATAGCATTATTTTTCTCCACCACTCCATCGTTTTCTTGCTCCGGGAAAACAACCCTTACCAATAATCCTTCTTCTCATCGGTCCCATAACCTTATCATATCCCTTAACACCACTACCATCTCCAACAGAATTAGCAATTGCTTCTTCCTTAATCGACTTAACAATATTCATTACATTTTTAATTCTTCTATCATCTATCATATTCTTATACTCTTAAAAAACCTATTAGATCCTTTTTAATTGCTTGATACAGTATTCATCCTCTTCCAATTCAGATATTTCAGTTTTTGGATATTCTGATATTCTATTTAAGAATAAGAAAAAACTTTTTACTGATGGCCAAAGTTCACGATCAAGATTATAAAATAATAAAGGAACTGTAGCATCATCAAAGACATTAAACAATACTGTTAAATGATTAAGTATGAGATGAGTTTTAAGTTCCCCAGTATTTTTGTATCTCTTCAATAATCTTTTAACATACTTAATTCTTTTTAAGTCATCTTCAAAGTCATCTTTCGTGACTGCCTGGGGATTATTATAAAATTTTATAGCAAAGAGTAAATAATTACTCTCATTCAACTCATCAAATCTCATACTAAATTATCAACTATCTGGGAGAACACTATCATCAGCAGCATCAGATGTAGTCAGAATACCACCCGCAACTAAAACTTCATTCTTAACTCTTAATCTTCCATGCATATCAATATAAGTTGTAATTCCAACCCAACCAGAATGTGTAACAGCATATGCCGTTGTTGCAGCAATTCCTGCTTCAATTTCATCTATTCCATATACTACACGAGTTACAGGATTAGTTGAAAGTCCAGTCTGAACTTCAGGTGCAGCATATGCAGTATCTGCCATTGCATACAGAGGTTCCTGTGAAATAGCAAACGTAGTTGTTGCAGGAACTGTCGTAACACCAGCAACAAAATAGTCTGTGCTATAGATTGTCAGTGATCCATTATTTGTTACAGAATCAACTACGGCAAAACCATAAGTTGCACCGGCACCTACACTGATAACATCACCTTGAGTGACACCATCATCAGTAAATGTTGTTCCAGCACCAGTAACAGTTTTACTAGCAAAGTCAATGGAAATAGTTCCCGTGCTTGTTACTAAATCTTTATCGCCCCATAGAGACATGTTCTATTACCTTATAATTCTTTTTATAATGATATTTATATTATTCAGTTTCTCTTACCTTAATAGCATTTGAAACTACTTCAAGAAGTTGATCATCCATATCAGTTTTGGTCAACTTAACTGCTTTAGAAAGAATAACTAAACAAATCTCTATAAGTTTCTCACCCAGTTCCTCATTATCAGGAACTTTAGAAACTGCATCACCAATAATTTTTGATGCTAATGGAAGTAAAAATGCTAACATGGTTTAAACCAGAAGTCTAAACTATATAGCAGATTTAATCTTTATTTGATACCCACTTTTTATTTTCCTTGTCCCACGTCCTAACTTCACCAGGACGCAATCTATCTTTTGCTTCTCTAGCCTTATCGTAAAACTTACCAAACTTCATTCTACCATCTTGTTCTTTATGCCTCTCTTCCTCATCAGCAAACTTTTTCATTTGCTTGGTATCGGCATAGTCTATCCTTTCTTGAACTTTTTTCTTCTCAGTAGACATCACCTTACATATCATAAGACATCTTGAGACCCATTGCTCTCAACTTGTTCTTGGCAAGATTGATTTTAGTAGGCATTGATCTTGGATCTTCTTCCTTTGCAGGTTGTGATCTTTCGTCCCAATTTTTTGTACCATACTTACATTCTTCTCTTGTCTCATCTTTCTCACAATCCGGACAATAACGCATATTTTCTACACTTTCAGGTATTCTTAGCATTTTTATATCTTTATCCCTCATAGCAGATCTTAGTTTTCTTTCTTTTTCTGCGTTTTCTGCTTCTTTTTTTGCTGCATTATCGGATTTTTTTTCTTCCTCAACTCTTTGTGCCTTCAGTGCATCAAGTTCTGCTTTAATTCCCTCACGAACGGTGGGTTCATAATTTTCTAAATGACTTTTTCCTTTCTTGAAGAAAGATCCAACTGCTCTACCTG
>Ga0187217_1000663_pt1 | contig 14258 bp, 31 predicted proteins | sample 15SPOviralmetaG_FD_130165 | JGI IMG/M metagenome (GOLD analysis project Ga0187217, IMG submission 130165) | Marine viral communities from the oligotrophic San Pedro Time Series (SPOT) site, San Pedro Channel, CA, USA - 15 SPOT_SRF_2010-09-15... | ecosystem: Environmental > Aquatic > Marine >... | reverse complement strand
TAACTGATTTTGGAACAGGAAATTATGAGGCAATTTTGACAAATGCACTTGCTGCAAATGAAGCATCGGTTGATGCAAAAGAGTTGTTATAAATATAAACATTTGCTTCACCAGTAGATAACGTATTCGGCTCTGTGTTAAAATTTCCATAAAATCCATCTGAGCCAACGTGACTGTAGCTAGTATTATTAAACGAGTTTGTCCAATTTAAATCATAGTTTCCAGTAGCACTATCAGTAATACTGCTTACATTTAGGCTGTCATTAATTACTTGAGAACTACTTACGTTTGACCAACACTTCGCCAACCCCTGTTCCAGAGACATAGTAGCAGTAGCACCAGCCGTCACGGTGATGTCGTTGGCGGTGGTCTTGCCAGTGAGTGTATCTACTTTTATCTCACTCATGCTAAGTCTCCGTGTACAACAAAGTAATACGCATAATCATAATGTGATCTACTACTTCCTTCATAATATGCTATTTGTCTTATAGAACCGGTTGTCATACCAGTTTTAGAATTACTAACTCCGGTTCCATAATCGTGAAAGATACAGGCGGTTCTTGTAAAGACATCTGATAACCGCCCCGTATCATCTGCATTTACATAGTAAAGTGCAGCCGACATATTATTAGTAAACGACGTGGTGCCATCACCCGTACCATTATCGGTGAGGCTGCTGGAATTTATAGCACCACTAACATTCGCGGTTAGTTCTGCTGTTCCAGACATATTAACTGCCGCCATACACTTTGCAGTCTGTTGCTTGGTCAGCGTGACTGGACTGGTGCCATTTGCGGCACTGATTGTGTCTGCTCTTAACTCGCTCATGCTATCACCAATGTACCACCAGTAGAAACTGTGATAACCACCCCTGTTGCTAACGTCAACGGACCCGCACAAAGAGCATTGTCCGTACCAGCAATTGTAACGCTAGTATCAAGTTGCTTTTCGTGTACACGGAAGATGTCACCCTTGCCGTTTGTTGTGTCACCAACCGCGCCGTTTTCACCTTGGAAATAGCCAGCGCCAGCCGCGCCAGTGGCCTCAAGCCGAATAGCGCGTTCTGAAAACCCACGGTACACGACATATACGTTATTGGTGCCAGAAGACGGAGCGGCGTCAAAGGTCAGTGAGGTGCCGCTGGCTGTGTATGACTTGCCAACCCCCGGCTCCTGTTGGACGTTGTTTACAAAAACTTCTAGCTCTTCAGATACGTTCACGGCCCGGTTTAGTGTGAACGAAGTATTTGAACCATCGCCATTGAAATACTGGCTGGTTGGGGATGCTAGGGATTTTGCGGGTGCGCCGCCTACATAGCTCATCCTGCGATCTCCATCAGTGTAATGAAACTATCAAAGAAATTGCCATCCTGTGTCATAAATAGACTGCCGCTGTTGTACTGTTTACCCTGTGTTTTATAGGTCAGTTGAGAAGTCGAGGAAGGCGAATCTAGATAGTTAAATGACTGCGAAAGACGAGCACCGATGTTCGCATTGGGGTTAAAATACACCCCATACCCTGCTCTGTGTTCCCAAACATCCGTTGTGTTTCGTAAGAGTTTTAACGAACCGCCATATCGTTGCGCATAACAATGTTGATCTACTTTAATTAGTATTTTACTACTTGTTAACGTAGGTGTGATTGATGCCGATAAACCTGTGTCACCGTAAGATGTTGTGTGTTGTACTTGTGAACTCGCAATGCCTTGAACAACCTGCAACACAGACCCAGAAGGCATGCCGCTTGTACCAACAACACTAATAGGCATCAGGTAATCTCCAGAATTGACATTGTTACGTCCGCGCCGCTTGCCTGACTAGCCGTAACCTTCAGCACATCTGATGCGTTCATAACAATCTTTTGATCACCCCCAACTGCAACGAGCGAAGACCCAACAGGGACAATTGCGTCCTTTACGATATACACATTGTCGCCATCATTGTTTTCTAACTGAACATCCACAGTGATTGTAGATGTCAGGATGTTAGCCACGTTCAGGCCGATGATGGTTGTTTCTGTAGCGGCGGGGCAGGTGTAGATTGTAGCCGGACTCGTACCTACCGCTGTGTCTGTGACTGTCTTAAACGAGTTCGCCATGTCTTTATCCTAACGCAATTGCAAAAGCCAGCGCTTGCGGGTCTTGCTCTGTAAACCCTTGTACGCTTCCGCTAGCATCTAAAAAAACCATTTTTTCTGCTGGCAAGGTACAAAATATTGTACGGGTTCCTGAAGTCCAATTCACCGCAGCATCTGAATTACTGGACTGCAAGATAGTTGTACGAGCTAATGTCGTGCCAGAAGTCGTGTAGGTGCCAATACCTGTCTCAAAGTCCGTTCCATCGGTGCATGTATAGTAGGTAGTGTTGCCATCACCCACTTCACCAAATGTTTCAAAACCAGTTACCGCGCCAGCTAGTGTGTATGTGCCAGTGCCTGTGGTGGTTGTGGTTTCTTTTACACGATCTTTAAGGACCAGTGCCATTACTTCAACTCAATAGTTAAGTTACTTGCATTGATTCTAAAGATGTCTCCACTGGCTATCGTTTTGTTAGCGTCGAGTGCGCCAACGAACAAAATGTTTCCAGAGCTAGCCGCGTCTACAATAAAGGCATGTGTAATAGTGTTTGATGTACCCGTGGATGCAGGAAACTCAATGTTTGCCGCGTTTGTTACCGTTTGTTGGTCAGCAGAAGAAGAAGCCAAAGTCCAATTTGCTGCTGTGACTTGCTGTCTAGCGTAACTTCCAAAAGTAGCTTCTGTTAATGAGCCAGCTTCCGCGTCACTTACTGCCGTTGCTAGCCCAACATAAATACTGTCGCCCGGGGTCGAAAGACTTCCAGCGTTATTTTTGAAGAGAAAGCTAAGAAGCTTGTTCTCCAAGTAGGTGGTTGCTGCGTTTGATGTTGCCATCGTTCTTTACTCCTAGTTAAGTGCGTGGCCTATCAGGTAGACCTCTCCTGTAGGCATCGCTATTCTCTCTAGCTTCTGCCAAATCTTTTAGACGCTGTATTTCCTGTGCAAACCTTTGTTCGTACAGTTGCATCATGTCTGCTTCGCCCTTCATGTAAGTATACGCCTCGACAAGTGAGCCGTAAAGAAGGACGTTTGGAGCGTTAGTGCTCAGCCAGCTTGTGCCACTGTCAACTCCTGCCGTTAAGCTGGTTGGGCGATAGTAATAATGAAGTTCTGTTGTATAGGCTGCGTCTGGTGTGGGGCTAAGTATAAAATTGTTTACATCAAATACACCGTAGTATTTTGGTGTACCGTTAGCATTCGTATCTATCGCATACCGTTGAATAAAGTTCACATCCTTAAAATCTAAAAATGATTTGCTACCTGCTGTGGTTATCTGTAGAGAAAAAGGGGCAAGGTAATCACTAGGAACCGTCAAATATTCACTTCCAAGTGTTAGTGTGGCATTTGCGTTTTTGCGAAATAGTTCTAAGTCAACAAGTGTAAACACCCGGTCTTCTGCGCTGCGTATAAACACAGGCAGGTTCGTCACGAAAGTTGTTTCCGTGTTCTCTGCAAAATCCTGAATAGCTGTTTTTAGCTCTGCGTATGTAAAAGACATTTTATGTTCACTATACTATTGTTATGTTTCCAACCATGCCGCTATGAGTGGTGCATTGATATACCAAAGACGTATCACTAGGCTCATGCGGAACAATAAATTGAGTTAACCCCTGAGTGCTATTGAAATTATCTGTAACACCTGTTGTAAAAGCCGAGCCGCCAGAAGAAGTTCTTATCTGTAGCGGGTGACCGCTAACATACGAAGAGTTATCTATCAGGTAAGTGTGACCTTTGTAAAAGCTAAAATTGGGGTTGTTTCCAGCAGTAGCTCCCGGTCCAGAAAATTGATAAGCAGATCCTGTCGCCGCAGTCGTTGTGTATTTAGTCACTGGACCACTAGTTTCGTCGTTCAATTTAAGCCAGTTACCACCATGAGCAAAATAAAGACCACCCGTTGCATGAACATGAGCCACAGCCCCGTGATATGTGGATGCACTTGGTAAATCACTAAGAGCAGCGTAATAAAATACTATTTTATTGGCCCCGGAACTAACGTCCAAAAGACCGTTTGCATCTATAATATCCGTTAGGACATTGGAACTATTACCTAACGCTGCATAAATCTCATCAAAGTTATCGTTTATTTTGTCCGCACCAACACGAAGACTGTCTCCAGTGCCGTCATTTGCCGTTGTTCCAATTCCTACTGCCTGCTTTGCCATTTAACCCTCGTCGAAAGTCTTATTTGTTGAGTCGAGTGTAACATTTGTTGCGTCAAAGGTCGATGCGGCTGTAGATGACGCTGTTCCGGGTGCAACAGTTATATTAAGTCCGCCCCCTCTTAAATTACCAACAGATGCTGTGCCAACCGCAGTTATGGTGTAAGAATTAGAGTCTACAACAGTAATTGAAAATCCTGCGGCCTTTTGTAGATTAGCAGAAGTAAATCCGTCAAATGCATTTACCTTACGAAAAATAACAACGTCCGATGTGCTGCGGTTATGAGAAGGCTCAAACACAGTTATAACTGAAGATCCAGCCGTTCCTGATTCAAAAGGATTTGGGGTTAGAAGAAGTCTTTGACCTTCTGTCTCAGTCCGTTGATCTGGTCTTGGCTGATACAAAGCTTGCGGGTCAGAACCCGGACGTATCGGCTCTAGCTGCGGGTGCTTTGGCTCGTACTCATCCGGGCCAACTTTAGCGCCATTCCACTCAGTGATCATTTCAGCCAGACGATACCGAAACCCGGATCTGTCTGAGTAACCCCAAGCTTTTTTACCTGAAGCATATCGCGCCATTAGTTAACCCTCAAGTATTGTATACTTGGCTGAATCTTGAGTGGCACACGATCTTCGTCTTCTGCCGCCGCACGTTGGAACTCTTCTTCGTACATGGACTTCAGCAACTGCACACGTTCTGGTGCCTTCTTTACAGATAAGTAGTACGCCAAGCCAGCTACCATACAAGGGTAGAACCGGAAAGGCAGATCATTTGTATTAACTAGCGTGTCGGCATCTTCAATACGAGACACATAGTAGTACACCAACGTGTCAGTGGAGTTTTCGGGTGTGGTCCACAATGTAATCTCTGGGATAATCTTGCGGTTGTAGTAATACTGGCTAGGACGGCCTTGTGTTGTCTTGTTAGGCAGTGCCAAGTATTCTGCGCGGGACATGCGGGTTAGCTCGTAGTCTACACCGCTGCGACGAATCACAACTTCTAGCAGGTCAGTGTATGTTGCGTTAAATGCGTAGGTAGCTGTGCCCTGAGTCAAAGCTTGTGTGCCTTGCTTCACTGTCCACAAGTTAAGACCACGGTTGGCCCAATCCGCAAACATTAAGTTAAGAGAGCGACGTGCTGTTTTAGCATCGTAGCCCGTGCGTAATTCAAGACCGCACCGCTCGTATGCTTCTTCGATAATCTCAGCTACGTCTAGCTCAAAGTTGTACGATCCTGAAGTTGCCATTTACTTCTTCCTGTGTGTGCCGCCGTAACCTTTTTTGACTACGCCTTTACCAATTAAAATGTCTTTTTGTGTAACCTTTCCGTCACCACTTAAATCAGGGAAGTTACCGCCGCCCATTTTAAAACGATTCCGCATAGGACCTTTGCTGTTACGAGTGGGCATAGACATAGCGCCGCCCATAGCTTTACGAGGAGAACAGTGTGACATTATTTCTTCCTTCTCTTTAGTGATTTAACACGACGTGGCTTGCCTGCTGGCTGACCTAAACTTTTCTTCTGTGATATTCTACTACGTTTTTCAGCGGCTGTCATTTCTCCCGAGGTTTTGGGAGTTTTAGAACTGACACGTTTGGAGGGGCGACAATATGGAGTACCCCGTTTTTCACCCTTGCGACGCCCACACGGCTTCCCCGTGCGTACATCTTTCCATTCTTCTTTGAACCACCGCTTGAGTGACGCACCTTTTTTGGTCTTTCTTACTGCCATATTAATATCCTGCGGCCCACGCTACAGACACCATTAGAAACGCAAACAATGCTACAGCAACTAGAATAACACCCCCGATTATTAAAGTAGTCTTTATGGCTTCCTCTAGTTCTTGCTGCTTTAACCTTTGTTCTTTTCTAGCCTGCGCGGCCTGCTCCTTTGCTTCCTGTATCCGTCTGGCTCGTTCATCTACAATACTCTGCCAAGTCCCCGGTCCAAAGCGCATATCGACCAGTGTACGCATTTCGTTTATTTTTTCTTGCGCTAACCTAGCATCTATAACTTCTTGCGCGACCTTATTAATACCAAACTGATCACCTATTCCTGAACCTGATTTCTTCGCACGTTGTTCTTGTACCTGCTTCTCGCCAGTTAGTAGACTGTCTATCTGACCAGCTATCTGTCCTATATCCTGCGCTGTGGATATGTTTTCTTTGATAAATTTGACAGACTGCTGTACTAGAGCAATTCCGGTCAGCACTTCTGCCACTACCATTTTTATCTCCCTATCGTGGCGTCAGCTTTATGTCGCCACTATCAATATATGTTGGTTGTGCGGTACTTGTATGTTCCACCTTTGGCTTTTTTAGTTTTGTTCCCCCAGTTTGCTGCACCGACTTTACGACACTTGGCGATTGCCCCGCTTGCATACGCCGACGGGAAGACCTTATATCTGCGCTTAACTTTTTGGTAACATGCATCTTTAGCCATTCTTCCTTTTCCTTTTTGCTGCACAGTGTGCCTTTTCACTAAACCCGCGTGGACGTTTGCAGTTTACTTTTGTTTTACGTTTTTTACTCCACTTGCTTTTTTGTGGAGGCTTTGACACCTGCTGTCTCATTGACCCACGCGATATCGCCATCTCTGTTCTCCAAAAAATCATCCCACAAGACTGTTAACATCTTGTGATTTTCGCTAACTTTCTGATTTATTACAGCCGTATCTGTCTTTAGATCTACAATCGACATTGCAATCCAAGCCACAAAACCAAGTATAGCCGTAACGAATATGTTTAACATTTCCATCTCCGCCGGGCAGCGCAGATACGCTTTTTAGGCGTCTTGCTACAATTAATGTTGTGCATCTTCATCTGTCCTTTTGAACGACTACAGTATGAAGCGCGACGTTTAGCAGATGCTGACCCCTTCTTTACTTTACCAGTAACAGCGGTCTTTAACTTTGACCCGGGGTTGGCACGGCGGTACGCCGCCACACCAGCCTTGGTCATCCCCGCTCCAGATTTTGTGGAGCGGAAATTTTTCTTGTTACGACTTGGCATTTTGGCTGGCTTTCTAGCCATTAGCCAAAGAATCCAGTGAGCGAATCCACGTTGGTAAGCGTCACATGACACTCGTCATCGAAGATCATACCGTGATCGGGTATGGTGATTTGATTGTCATCCGATGTGTGAAACACCATAGACAGTTGAGTTGCACCGCCGCTGCCGTTTTTAAACACCACCGCAGGTGACCCGCTGGAAGCTGTCTTTACATAGAAAGCTTTTAAACGATTTCTACCACCCAGCACTGTTCCGGTAGCTGTAACTGTTTTTGCTGTAATAGAAGCAGCCATTACGCCCTCCTACTAGCTAAGTGCCGCGCCTATAGCGGTAACCCAAGCAGCGCCTGTGTTGATTACCAAACAATACTCGTTGTTACCAGAACCATTGTCGCTGATTACATAAACAGTCCCTTCGGGAACATCCGCGTTTGCTGGAAGGTTCGCAGTTGTAACAACCGGATAAATGAAGGCCGCGTCAGACTTGACGGGACCGGAGAAAGTAGAACGAGCCATTTAGATCTCCTGTCGTGGCTAGTGTCAGCCGCACCATGCGACTGTCAGGGATAAGTGATTATACATAAAAAAAGGGCGACTGAATAGCCGCCCTTCTACTTTATTATGCCTACAATTATGCGCCCGGTGAACCGAATACACAACGTGGGTCTGAGAAGCCGAAGCTGTAACGCTCACGGGCCTTGAACCGCATGTTACCAGTATCGAAGTCTGGGTCCATGTTAGTTGCAAGAGCAGAACGCTCAAAGTGCTTTAGGCCATTCGGTGCGTCAGTCTTGATGAAAAACGCATCAGTGTCGGTCAAGTAGTCGTTGACTACATAACCTTCAGGCAGCATGCCTGATGACTTGATAGCGTTGATATCATTGTCGGCTGTACCTACCCGAAGGTTTGATACGAGCAGACGTTCTGCAACGAACTGCAACTGACGTGGGATGATCAGCTTCATACCACGAAGAGCAACAATCAGGCCACGCTCATCAACAAAACCAGCAATGTTGATCAGAGCGTCTTCCAAAGAAGTTTCGTTCAAATCAGCAGCTACTGATGGTTCGTTGGCGAAAGTGCCACCTGATGTCAGCGGGTGCGATGCATCACAAAGAGCAACACCGTCACCGCCAGCAAATGCGCCAGCAGAGAATGCGTTGTTCAGGATTGATGCAGCTTTAACCTGCTTTGTGTGTGCCATTGACCGTGCGAGTGCACGAGTATAGCGAGAGGCCAGACGATCATACAGATTGTCTTCAACAGCTTCTTCAGTGATTGAGAAAGCCATTGCTACTGTCTCGTGGTTGTACCGAGCAGTGTAAGCTTCCTGTGCATCGTCGTAAGATACACCTGTGCCTTCACCTTTAGTCGGCGCAGCCCCGAAACCTGACAGCATTACCTCTTCTTCAAAGGCACGATCTGATGCCTCAGTGTCGAAGATTTCAGAATGCTGACCTTCGTAGCGACCATATTCCATACCAAAGAGAGCGTTTAGACCCGGCTCTAGTTCTTTGGCGAGTTGTGCGCGAGAAATAGCCATTATCTACACTCCCTTATGAAATAGCGGCTTCAGAATCAGACTGAAGCAGCGCGTGATTGTTAAGCATCACAATCATAGGAATACCAGCGGCAGTGAAGTCGGCGTTCTCGGCGTCATCCAAAATACCCACAATCTTCAAAGGAAGAGAGGCGTTAGATGAATCGAGAGTTGCGACATCAAGCTGTGCGCTAGAAATGCCTGTGGTTGTGCTACCGCTTGCACCACTGTTGAACTGTGAGTTCTCAAAAATGGCAGCAACAGCAGTTGCTTTGTTAGTGATGGTAGCGTCTGTCGCAACTATAAAGCGCTGGAGCGGATTGTCGTACACAAACCCGATGATATCGAAGTTTGTGTCGGCACCTGAACCGGGCCAGTAGTTTGAGAAGACTTTCTTACCAGTCGTTGATGATACATATTCACAGCCAGCAAAAACGCCAACGGGAGCCTCAGTATCGCCGGATGCAGAACAAATAACGATTTCACCACCGTTATCGGCCTTTACCATTGATCCCTGAAAGATCGCGCTAGCGGCGCTGTCGATGAAGTATGCATTAGTACCTTGAGTAGCTGGTGCGCTACCTGCGGTATTAATCGGCTTGAGGCCGAAGGCAACATTAGTGTTTGCCATTACTTACTCCTTATCAGATTAAGGGGACTAATCTTTGCCCCCGAATGATACACGACTTTGCCTATCGTTATGGATAGGCATTGAGGGATGTTGTTCCCTCATCAGGTTATCGTCAACGGCCTTCATTTGATTGCGGGTCTGCTCCCGATAATACTCAGTTCTTTCTTCAACCGTTTCTTCTGGAATCCGTGCAAGCATTAAACCGCCTACACCAATGACTCCACTGTACTTACCATCATCAATTGTTGGAAACTGATCAGCCAGATCTGGATATTCATCCGCACGGACTGGTTCCCATCCTTCCCGCAGCTTTGCGGCTACATTTGTGCGATCATCTTCACCACGAATTGATGTGCGGATCCAACGATGCTGATAGCCTGCTGGGGCTTCAGGTGCTGCCAACTTTGATGGCGGTGTCCACGGCTTACGCCGTGTGGTTTTTGCGCGTGATGTTGATTCGCGTGTAGTTCTATCAGCCATGTCCTTACTCCTTAACGTACTTTGCATATTCTTCAAGCGGAACATTCAAGCGTTTCGCAATGGCAATTTGCGAAGGCGTAAGTTTGACTGTTCTGCGCTTCTTTGGTGATGACGACTTAGAAGCCGTGGACTCAGCAGAAGCGACTCTGGGTCCCGTATCACGAACCTTTTCCTTAAACTTATGAGGAAACTCGGTCCGTATTCTACGATCAAGCTCATTATAGTACTCATCGGACGATGGGTCAAATCCTTCATCCTCAATTAATTGCCTATGTAGGCCAAAAGCAGCATATGTCATGGTTTGATCCTGCCCAAACCACTCATTTTTGGTCGCCCAAGCCTCTGCCTTGGGGTCTGGTGCGGCTTGTTGTTGCGGCTGTGGCTGTTTTTGTTGCTGTTGCGGCTGTGCTTCAACAACTTCTGCCGCCGCTTCGCGCTTAGATTTAGACTCTTCTAACCGTGCCTGATCTAAAGCCAGCTTACTTAAATTCTTTTGCGCCTCAAACATGGCTTCAGCATCGCCGTCGTCATATGCTTTTTGATACGCCTGCTTGGCGGATTCAATCTGCGATTCAACACGACTACCAAACTCACCCTGATAAGACTTATCTAGGTTTTCTAGCTTTGACTTTAACTCTTCATTTTGTTTCTTAACGGCTTCGGCATATTCAATAGCAGCTTGTCTTTGCCGTTCTTCCTCACGGTACTTGCCTGTAAGTGTGCGAATGCGCCGTTGAACAGACTCCGAATATGAAGCAAGCTCTTCCTCATTGTCATTCTTGGGCGCTTCTTGATCATCTTCAGGCTCGACGTTCTCTTGTTGCTCTACAGCAAGTTCCTGTGAATCATCTTCTTGCTCAATGATTTCCAGTTCTTCTTTTTCTGCTACATCAGACATACTCAGACTCCGTATGTTTTTATATCATCTGGGTCGATGATGGTGGCAATGACTTCATCGTCATTGATAATACGAACCTCGCCGCCTTCAATGTTAAAGCGAGATCCAGCGTAGCGCCCAATACACACCCAGTCGCCTTCCTTGCACCACGGCTCACAATTGTCGCCGAACTTATTGGGGTCTTGATATGCGAGGGGGCCAACCTTTACGACATAAGCTACGGTTGTCGCACGGGCTTCTTTTTCACGAGCGGCATCAGGGATGTAAACGCCGCCGTCAGTTTTTTCTCTGCCCATATAGGGCATAACAAGAATCCGCCAACCTGTGGGCTGCGGTACTCGTTCTGCGATTGATTTTGATTTTGCAGCTTCTTCGGCTTGTTTTTTAGCACGTTGCTGCTCAAGGATGTAGTCAGGTACTAAGAGAGTCTTCGTCATAGTTAGCCTTTTGTAGCAGGGATTTAAGTTCATCAAGAGCAAAGGCGACACCCTGTATTTCGCCAACTCTTGCTTTGTAATCTTCGTAGCTAACAGCACTGCCGCTAGTCACTGATAGACTAAGCTCTTCTATTCGGGTATTCAAGAGTCTTTGGTATTTTTTTAAAAAATCTATTGCGTCCATTACATACCACAGTCGCAGTCAGGTTTACCGCAGTCACATGGGCCTTCTTCATGCTCACCGGGCAAATCTGTCATCGGACCGCCCCCAGCCCACTCTGCACAACTGTTCTTAGCACTGCACATAAACTTTAGCAACTGGCAATAGCCAACCTCACCAGACTCATCTTTCATGCACTGCTGCATGTGTTCCGTGATATTAAACACGGAACAGGTTCCACAGCTTTCTTCTGGGTTGATAGCTGGCCCATACTGATTTTCTTTAACAGCAAGACGACGGTTTTCTTCGTTAGTATCAACGTCCTGTGTAGCAATCGGACAAGCCTCTTCCATCGGCTCAACAGGCATGCCGTCCTGAATAGCTTTGCTCAAGTCCATACCGTCTGGAATTAGCGTAATTTGTATTTTCATTGTCTTCCCTTAATATAAGCCAATGTTGTTTAAAGATGGTACTGGGTTGTCTAAAGTAGGCTGTCCTAAAAACTGACCAACTCCTGTAGAAAACACACCTAATAGTTGAGGTGTTTCTGGATCGTACTTTTGCATAGTGGTTTCTGGTCTTGTAACACCAGTGCTGAACTGTGATTTAGCGTCTTCAAATCCCTGTACAGGAGCCTGTTCAGTAACCGACTCTACTGGGGAAGAAGCTGTATCGGGGCTAAGTTCTGATCTAAGTCTGTCTGCTAAACTTTCTATACCCGTCTTTGTAGCGGATGTAGCTCTAGAAACCTCTCCAGTGCCTATACCAACAACAGCGCGTAAGGCAGTAGAGTATGGGCTTTCATCTACATTCTGGAAATCCGGTGTAAAAGGTGTGCCTGCGAGACCGTATTCTCTTGGTGCTAGAAGACCCACACCCGGAAGAATCGAGCCGAGCATACCAAAAGCAGCAGCGTCCATCAGTCCTAATTGTTCAAAATTTGATTGCACCGGGCCATAGTAAGTCTCCGGCGTTGTAAATAATGTTTGTAAGCCCTTCCTTAATTCACCCGGTTCAGCGGTTGCAAACTGATTGTTGTAGCCCGGAAGATTAGGATCATTGGTTGGATTAATAAATTTTGAGTAATTATTATACGCAGTCGCAGCGTTGTTTATGTTTTTGTATTTAACATTTTTAGGATCTATCCCCAAAAACTTGCTAAAGGCACCCTGTTTGCCGTATGGATTATCTGCTGTAATACCTTGGTTTTCGGCGAACTGTCCAAAAGACGGAGCACCCGCTACAGTAGCGCCGTACTTAGTGCCATACATAGCGCTAGCCAAACCGGGGCTAAACTTACCAGCACTCATCGCAGCTTGCGCTGCCGACGCTCTGTTTCTCTCCACTGTAGCGTCAGATCCACTGTTTGGTCCAACTTTACCGGGAGAGGAGAAGGATCCATCCGGCTCCTTACCGAAGTCACCTTTTTGCTTATTAGAATCTGGTCCTAAGCCGCCGGGATCAGCCATTAGCTAACTCCGCGAAACTTCGTGCCTTGAATTGCTTTGCCGCCACCACGACACATGCCGCCCATAGCGCGGTTTTCTACGTCCGCGTCTAAGTCAGCTTGCTCCATAGCATCATATAAGGTGCCGGGGTTGCTAGGCGCACGATCATTTTCATAGCGCTCAAGCATCTTCTTCTTTGACTTAGGCAGCTTCATCTTTTTCTTTTTGTCTTCAGACATTGTACCAATCCTTGTGTCTTCGGTGAATATGCGCTCTGCATCTTCAAAGCGTTGCATCTTCTTGCGTAGCTCTGGAGAATAACTGTCTAGTATTTCAGACCCGCCGTCTTTGCGACCACGAGCCTTCTTCATAAGCTTGTTTGCTTTTGGCCTGCTAATGTTTAAATCGTCAGCGAACTGACTTATTCTGGGCTTTGCCATAACTTATTATCTCTTCGATTGTTCTACCGCACCCGATACATCTTATACCATCTTCGTCAAGCGTACAAACACCTATGCACGGACTGTTACTCTTTGTTGTCTTTGTGTTCGTGCCCCATCCAGATCCCGAAGACACCTGTCATTACTCCCATAACTACGCTTACAAAAGCAGACTGCGACGCCGTCGGATCTTCCAAAGCCATAAACCATTCAGCACAGCGCCACGACATAGCCGTACTAACCAACATCATAAATCTTGGTAGAACCTTCCAGCGTAGAAACTGCTCTACCGTAATCACTTAGACACACCCTTGAACTTTTCAAAGCTACGCATTCCACCCAAACCGAGCATGCCTAGCAATACAGTCATCAAGCTTTCCATGTCAAAGGCAGGCATCGGCGGTACTTCAAGTCCCATGTAGGCTGTAATGAAATCTGTCGCCGGAAATAAAACAAAGTGCGCCATTAACGCAATACCGCATGTCCAGCCGATGAACGGACGCCAACCCGCCACAAATATACTACGGTGCTTGGCCTCTTCAGCGTTTATAGCAAGCTGACCTTTTGCAAGTTCCTGTGCATGTTTATCTGCCATTGTGGCAAGTTCATGCGCCAGCTTGTTTTTCTGATCTTTGTCTTCAATAAATTTATCCAGCAGTCCTGTGACTGGTCCAATCAGTGCTTGAATCATAGTTTTGACCCTTTCAACGGTATACACCTGTACGATCTTGGCATAACCTTGCCCTTGTTATACTGAGCAATATCATTACCCATGTCATAAGCGCGGCTAGCACATCTTTCCTGTGTTTCGTAAGGCCCTCTTGTGTCGTGGTACTGATAACAGTTTTCGGGCACCGCCACACTGCATGCAATAACCAAAACCTTAAACATTACATACACAAATCTTCGTACTTAGTTGTGTGCCGCCTGTGCTCGGACATATCACCAACTCTGTATAACCAGAACTTTTTAAGCCATC
>Ga0187217_1000661_pt1 | contig 14265 bp, 21 predicted proteins | sample 15SPOviralmetaG_FD_130165 | JGI IMG/M metagenome (GOLD analysis project Ga0187217, IMG submission 130165) | Marine viral communities from the oligotrophic San Pedro Time Series (SPOT) site, San Pedro Channel, CA, USA - 15 SPOT_SRF_2010-09-15... | ecosystem: Environmental > Aquatic > Marine >... | reverse complement strand
TCAATGCTTAAAAAGAGTGTAGACCCATTCACAGGTGAGTCATTACAAATTTCTGAAGACGCTAAGTCAAGAGTAAAAAAATTCCTTAAGATAGACATAGACAAACTAAGCAATTCTGAAGCTTTGAAGGCTATAGATTCTCTTGTAAACTTCTTGACTAATTTATCTACCGCAGGTATGGATGTGGTGATTGGAAGAGACTCTGGTGATGATGCGGCTAATTTACTAGCAAACAAAGGATTTAAAGCAAGGAATGTTAAGTCCTTAGGTAGATTGTGGAACAGATGGATTTCTTCACTACCAAACTTTTATCAATATATATTCACAAGTCCATCTCAAGCCAGAGAGTTTGACAAACAAATAGGAACAAGAGCCTACGTTGATGGAGCAGCAAAAGCTGAGACTGAAACAAATAGAAAGATAGATGAGTTTATAAAGAAATTCAACAAGACAAAGCCAAATGGAAAATCATTCAATCACATAGAGAACATTACCGAAAGAGGTATGGGTGCATTTATGATGAGAAGTGTAGATAAGGATGCGCAGGTTGAATTTAATAGAAGAAAAAAATTAATAGAAGACTCAATTATAAGACTTAGCGGAGGAAACGAGGTTGAGGTTAAGAAATCTCAGGAATACCAAGTGGCATATGACAAAATACTTAAGGACTCAAATTCAGTTCAGGAAGTAAGAGAAAAAATGAACCGAACAAACCTTCAAGCCATTGAGTTTGTACAGGATATATGGTCTGAAATATATGAGGACCTGTCAGATGTTTCTTTAAATGTTTACAATAGTGTGTTGGGTAGAGACTTAAACTATACCACTGATACATTTGGTAAAACGGAAAAGGTAGAAGACGTTGAAGAGTTAGGAGCTCCAGCTTATTACGATACAAGAAAGAGGGTATATGACGAAAAAACAGGTGTATTAAAACCAACAATACGACCAACACAATTGCCAAAGGGTAGGGTCGTTGACCTTAGCTTTGATTCAAATAACTTCTCAGCGTATAAGAGAGCGCTTATAGATATCAATACAGCAGAAACCACACAAAGAATAATAGGTTTCTTAAACTCAGATGCTTTCAAAAAAATAGTACCATCAAAAGATGTTAGAGAGCTTATAAGAGATAGGGTAAATCTTATTGTAGATGCAAAAAGAAATGTATCAAAGCCATATAGAGATGCTGAAAGAGATATAATAAATGGTATTAATCAGATTTCTAAATTAGGTTATGCAAGAGTTCTTGGTGGTCCTTTTCAGTTTATAAAACAGTTAACTCCATTTGTAAACACACTTATAAATGCAGGACCTGAAAATACCGCGATAGCTATTGCGCTTATGACGAATAGAGACGTACAAAATGCCATCAATAATTCTGGCAAACCAATAGCAAATAGAGGTTTATCTTCTCAGTCTACTATTACATTGGATTCTAGGCTAAAGAAAGAAGCTGAGTCTATAACAAAAAAATTTGGTAGAGGAATAATAAACTTTGGTGAAGCAAGTTTAAAATTATTCCTTGTTGCACCAGATAGATTCACAGCAAGAACATCTTTCTTAGCATATTACCTTAAAGAGCTTTCTAAAAAGGGTGTTGACATATCAGGTATAGATTGGTCTACCCACAAGATTGAAGGAGACCCAGCAGCTAAAGCTCAGTTTGAAGTTGACAGACAGCAAAACATATCTGATGCAGACATTCAGGGCGAGTTGTTCTCTGGAAAAAGCCCTGGTGCTCAAATAGTTAGAAAAGTTTTGTTTCCATTTGCATCATTTCAAATGAACCAAAAAACGAGAGCGTTCAATGATATAAGAACAATACTATCCAGGACTGCATCAGCTCAAGATAGGTTAGACGCAGGGAGGTCTTTTGCTGCATTACCTGCTGAATCAGTAACCTTTCAGGGAATAGGATTTATTTTGAGTACAATTTTGGGAGCTATTGCATTAGGATTAATTGCATACGATGAGGATGATGAAGAAGCTTACAAGCGTGAATCTAATGCAATCAAAGGTAGGCTCAGAAATATAGCTACTGATATTATTTCACCTATACCGGCCTTGGATGACACACTTATTAACTTTTTAAATCTATTTTTAGACCAAGAGGAGAAGTTATTTGTTGGAGATAAGGAGGATATACTTAGGTCTACAGGTACGATTGGAATACCTGCTGCAAAGGCAAGAGAGTTAATTGAGATTGCCACCATTATAGATAGAGGAACAATAAAGAGAGAGTTCTTTGGAAGAGAAACAGAAAAGAAACTTACTCCAGAGGCTATAGATAATTTGAAGATGGCACTTGTTATTAAAACGCTTCATAACGTTGGGTTGTTTCCTCCAGAAACAGATTACATAGCAGGTGTAGTTGTAAAGAAATCTAAAAAGATGACTGAGGAGAAGAAGAAAAAGAGCAAGCCTAAGAAAATAAAGATGAGCGTTCTTAAAGAACTCAATCCCGAACTATATAATCAGATTAAAAGGTCTAAGGAAGAACTCAAAGCATCAAGCGGCAATGATATTCTTAGACAGACAGCTGTCAAACCAAGTTCTATGGGGCAGTCTACTTTAAAAGAAACTACTGTAAAATAAAAAAGTCAACAGAATTGACCGAAATCGAAAACTATTGACTTGTTGTTTATAACACTACAAAGATAATACTTTACTTTCTATTTTACAAACCAGCTGTAAATTAAATACCAAAAACACCCCGAAAAAAATATTGCGAGCAGTAGCTCTACATGTTGTTTCATATTTTTAATTTTTTAATGTTCCACTTTTTACCTATTGAATTAAGAGCAGACACAAGAGGTCCGCTTCTTTCAATCCATTCTCCCTTATAGTAACACTTCTCCACCATGCACTCTGCAAGCGGTATGTCTGTATCATCATACGGGTAACTATGTGTAACTTTAAGTACAATAGACTTGTCTGTATGCCATGAGTCGCATATGCGCTCAAGCAGTAGCCTCTGTCCTGTTGGTATATCGTTACCAATACGCTTCACCTCCATGAGTATAAGAGCTTCATTGTCAAACTCAAACGCAGCATCAATGTCGGAAGGGTGAATCTTTCCATTCTTTATGCCGGTGAAATCAATAGCTTGTTTAACTTGATTTGCGTTTCTAATTAGACTCATCCTCTTCGTTTAGTTTGTCAAGTGCTTGCTGCAACATTCTTATGGTGTCAAAGTTAGGCTCTTTACAAATCTTTTCTCTGTTTATTGCGTCAATCAACTCTTGTTTTTTTAATTCCATAATATTAGTTTAAAAGGCTATATATTATACCCCAAACAAGAAGTGTAATGCTGCCTATTACTAACCAAGCTATTAGTTTTTTGTAATCTTTATTCATTCTCTATCTCTTTTTGAAGATTGGCTAATGCTCTCCAGGCTACCTTAGCTGAATGGCGTATGCCATCTGTGTCTATTGTTCCTGCATCTATTAGGTGTCTTGCAAGAGCATCAAGCTCGTCTCCTGATTTGCTTCTGTCCCAAGCCAATGGTTTGTCAGGATTGTGTTGCTGTTGCCCTGCATAACTGCACTTAGATACTTCCTTGATTGCATCAGGAAAATATTTAAGCACACCTGAATACACAGGCATTTTCTTTCTGTCCTCTGAGCTCTCTATAATATCGTATGTACTATTCGTATTCCACATACTCATCTTCTGTTATTTTCATTATAACTCCATTAAACAGTTGATTGCTGTGTGACCTCCAATTACAACACCACATCCGATAGCTTGCTTCTTGAAATGCTTTGCATAAGCTGCCGCATATGAGGTACTATCTATACCGCATCCTACCTGCATGCCAAAAACTTTGAAGTTTTTTCCAACAAGCCACTCAGTATATGCTTGCGTATGTATATGCCCCTGTACTGTAGACATCATATCGTTTTTAATGCGAGTCCTTGCAGTGCCTCCTTCTCCGTGAATGTATTGCACATCATCATAAACAACACGCTCTACAAAATTCCAATTAGGAACTTCAAGCACATCTTTATACTCACGTATCCACGCTTTTGGTATTGCAGATGTCTGCGCTTTTCGCATAATCATTCTATCGTGGTTTCCGATAATTACATCAGCCTTGGGAAACTCATCATACCAATAAGCTATCTCGTCAATAGCAGACTGAAGCTCTTCAGCTCCGCCCATCCCATCAGGGTCTGTTTCATGGTATGAAGAATAGTGGTTGTCTACAATGTCTCCTATAAATATAACCTGGTTACAGTTGTATTTTGCGTATGTGTTTTTGCAGAATTCTAAGTATCCGTCTAAATTAAACGGAGCGTGTATATCTCCTACCACCAGAATTCTTTTCTCTCTCTTAGTTAAGTTGTCGAAGGCGGCTTTTTTATTTCCTCGTAATCTTGGTCTATAGTCTGTCGGTCTCATCTTGGTGAATATCTTTTGTCTCTTTAAGAAGTGATATTAAATTGTCTATTGTATTATTCATAGACTCAAAGTCTTCATCAACAAGGGATTCATATATGTCAGTTACATCATCATAGATAACATCCATGAGCATGTTTACATAATTTAATCCGTTAAAATTTGACCTCTTTATTGACAAAATATTATATTTACACCAAAGCTATTACAAATATATTAAAAAACAAAACATTTATTCATCCATCTGATAAATAAGCTCCCTCGCAAGCTTGGGATTTATCTTTGAAATGGCTTTGTATATAGCTTTTGATTTCTTTTTTACCTGTTCTTTTTCTTTTTTAGTAGATTCAATTCCTAAATTTGTGTACATATCAACGTCAATTCGAAACAACTCATCAATTTTTTTTCTTGTTGTCCACGTTTTGAACTCTACTATCTTGTCTATGTCTTCGTATCCGTAACTCATTTTTAATTATTATATTGTTAGTATGATAAATATACCTCTCCCTTATATTCCTTTCCCTTCCATTCTAGGGATTTAAGGTACAAGGATATTCTTTCTTTTACTTGGTCTACAAGTTCATCTGGAATGTTTAAATCATCCATCATGTTTTTCTTAAGCAATAGCTTAGTGTATTTTTCTTTAAGCATTTTGTTTTCCTTTTGAAGTTCAAGTATAATTTGTTTAGATGTAATGGTGTTTATATCATTTTGTTTTGTAGCCTGATTACTTCCAATGCCGTTTAACTTCTCAGCTAAATTAATTATATCGTCATACTTTGCTTTAAAATTATCATCAACCTCATACCATTCGTCTGTTTTTTTCAAGGCATGAAGAACTGTTGCGTGATTTTTGCTTAATGTTTTTGATATAGAGGTAGCTGTCATGCCCATTCTGTGAAAGCATATTGAAAAATATATGTTTCTCGCCTCTACAATCTCCCTCTTTCTGCTAGTGCTTGATATATTAAGCTTTAATCTCTTGTTGATTAAAGTTTTTAGTGTCGAGTTTGATATTTTCAAAGTATTGTCCATGTGTTATAAGTTCTAAATATTGATTTAATTCTATTTCATTCACGTCAATAAGACCTATCTCGTCATTCTCAAATGTAATGATATCTATTGAAAAAAACCTGTCTTTCTTGTTTTTTCTTGATATTAACCCTCCAAATGTATAATTTGAGTCAGATAAAAGTTTCTTTTTATACAGCGTATCTATCTTTTTTGTAACAATTATAGAGTCAACAGTTTGAAATATTGACGATAGCTTATCTATAAATGAGTGGTCGAACTCAAACGTTTCAACCTCTATATATCTCTGTTTTAATTCCATATCCTTCTATTTCTTTTAATCTATATTCTTGTAGTTTAGACACAACTCCGTTAGGTTTTTTAACTTCAATAAACAGAACGTCGTCTTTCTTTACAGCAACGAGGTCAGGTATGCCATTCTTGTTGGTCTTGATTAGCTTAATCACATACCATCCATCAGCCTCAAGCTGGTCTATTCTTTTCTTTTGTATCTGCTGTTCAGTCACTCTACAAACTTAACAAATCTTTTTTTTTGCAAAAGATATAGGGTACATAGAAAGGTATGGCTCTACCTCTTTTAGCTTTGCAAATTTAATATACTTTCCATCAGTATCTAAAACTTTTACCATGGATACCACAATCTTAGGTTCATTGTCAATCATCTCGAATGAATACCTTGTTACTTCTAAACTTCCTACTTTTCTCATAATGATAATAAATCTTTTTTAAAGTGCCTTATTGTATAATCTTTCTTCTTACATACGGCTTTGTGTATCTTATCTTCTATGCCATTCTCAGAGAATATCCAGTAGACTTTGTTATGTGCTCTTTCCTTTGTTGTCATCCTGTCTCTGCTCTGCCAATAGCTCGTAGCTGAGAAGTCTATATTGTAATACACAATGTAGTCAGCTTTACGAAGGCTGATGCCCTCACGTCCACTAACAATCTGAAGCGCTATTGCCTTACAGTCAGTACTATTGAAATCATCAAGCTCTGTGACAACATCGTCACCAAACACTTCCTTGATTGCGTTTAGCTCCTCTTTGAACTTATAAAATATTCCTATCTTCTTACCTTCAAACGTAGAGTATATAAACTCTGCCTTGCTTTTATCAAACACCATTGATTTTCCGCTTTCAAACTTAACAGTTCCAGAGTACATTTGATGAAGCTTTTGCATTAACTTTACCTGTGTATCTGCAAGTACAACCTCCTCACTACCCTCCAACACAAATGTTTTTTTTAGTGTGTTACACATAGAATATGTTATTGGATTCATGCGAACCCTCATAATCTCTTCTTCTATACTAGACTTAAACCCAGCTTCCTTTTGTGAGTAGGATATTGTATATGGTTGCATTTTCTGAATAATACTGTCACGGCCCTTTGAATAATCGTTAGTCATGAATCCGTTTATTCTTCTTGTTGTAACCCTAACATAGTCATCCGCAAACCTGTAGAAATTCTTATACTCTCTGAACGGATTATTTGGTATCCCATAAACCTGATGATACATCTGGCTGTACGATTCCGGAGATGGAGTTCCTGATAGCAGTATTACATAGGGGTTGTGTAATGAGATAATTTCCCTAACCTGCTTGGCCCTTTTACTTGGCTTTGGGAATGCTCCCATAGAATGAGCTTCATCCAAAACAATAAAGTCATATTTGTCACCTGGATTTAGCTTGTGTAAGGATTCGTAATTAATTACGGTTATCTCGTAGCTTGGATTCAGCATCTTGTAATCGTCTTCAATCGAACTGATTGCTCGTTTCTTAGTGACAAACAGAAGATGATGAGTGTGAACATTGTCAGCAATCCCCAGGGAAGTGAGCGTCTTTCCTGTTCTTACTTCCATAGATAAGTACAAGAACTTATGCTTACGCACCACGTTAGTACCCCTGACTATTATGTCCTTCTGGTAATCTCTAAATTTCATCAATAAGTTTTTTTATTTTTATACATTTTTCATAATCTTCCTGCTCTTCAAAATATTCAAGCATACCCAACATATCCTCTATTCTTGGCTCGGCAAATGGATTGTGAGCAATGAACGGCATTGTTGTTGCAAGTATATCCTCTACAGGTATGTTGTTCACTATAACGTCATATGAATTAAGCATAGCAAACTGTATGTTATTCTCAAAAAATTGCTCATCCATATTTCTGTCTTAGTTTTTCATATACGCTAGGGATTGAAGCCTGGGCTTCTTTCTGAGTCTTGTATTCAATGCTACCCAAATGCTCTTGACTCGTATGTCTAATGCCGTTTACGTATTTGTAATCCTTTCCGTCAGTTGTAATGCCTCCCTTGCGTATCGCTATCCTGCAATACTTAGCAATAGTTGGCACTACATATACCTGCCAGTCATTATCTATACACCACTTTAAATCAGAATAAAAACTCTTGCTCTGTTTCGGCGGAATAACTATCTTCTTTTTTCTTCCCATCTTTTCTCTCCATTTTTATCCATTTACCTTGCATGTCACGCCCCTGACGGGGTTCGCTATCAGTTCTAAATATAGCATAAGCTATAACCCATTTATAAAACCTTGTCCTTGATATAGTCATCTTGGCCTTCGGAGCATAGTCAGGATTGTCTGCTATGAAGTCATTATACAAATCATTCATATATATCTGTTTGTTCATTACAAGCTTGTCTGTAACAGGGTTGCCATCAATTAGGCCGCACCATTCGATGAAGTCGTGTGATGTCTCAGCAGATAACTTCCTAATCTTTAGATTAACAAAGGAACTCTTTACAAGTCCACGCTCAAGGTACGTCTGAAGGTTAGACACCATGTAGTTATCAAACCTGCACCATTCCTCTTCGTCCCAATCAGAAAACAATAGCTTACCAAACTCCTGAAGCGGAGTATAGTCTTTGTTGTAATGCTGTTTAAGTTCAAGCTCCCACTTCCTGCGCTCAAAAGAGTTACCCTTACCCTTGATAGCATAGTTAGTTGTAATTATTATCTTTGGAGATTTGCTAAATGGTATCTTGATTGCGTCCTTGTTCTTCTTCTCTAGCGTTAGCCCTTCAGTAACTACAGAGAACAGCCTCTCAAAATCAAAGTGTTTCTTCACATCATCAAAACATAGTGTCTGCGTATCTGCAGAAACCAGCTGATAAGCAAACGAGCGTTCGAAGTTAAAAGACTTACCGTCAATAACAACAAGCTTCTTCATTTGAGATATAGCGTTAACAAGTATACCCTTACCTGTTCCACCCTCTGGGTTGTCCGTAATCACCTCGTCGTTTAAAATAACAGCAGGGCAATACGAAAGGTTCTTATGCCCCTGAAGTAAATACCCTATAGTGCTCTCCATTGATTGAACCCTTGTTTTTTCTGCTCCTGCTATATTATAAACAAACTTCTTGAAGTCACAATCTGTTACCTCACATCTGTCAAAGTCTCTGTCAATCACCTGGTCCTTCCAAACAAAACCATCGAGGTCAACGTAATCAATTACCTCTATGTTGTTTTTTGTAACCTTGACTGCGCAATTCTTGTAGTAAAGGTACGACGTATTCTTATCGTCCTCTATAAAATAAACATCTACAGGAGCAAGCATAGACATGAAGTCTTCCTTAAAGTATCTTGTCTTATCTGCAAAGAAGTTGTAGATAGACAGGTCATCAAGCTCCATTAGATATCCAAGTACAAAGTCCTTTATCTCTTCCTCAGAGGTGTGGTCTATAAGGTTATTTGTTACGCGAACAAATATAAAGTTCTTACTACCCTCAGGAGAGTACTTATAGAATCCGTTGTCCTCAAGGAACTCTTTGAATAGTATGTGAACCACATTGATTGCACCCTTTTCTGATTTAGTCCAGAACTTTTTACTTGACTCGTTCTCAATTTGATTTATCACAGAGTCAACAACGAACTCTTCCACATTGTTACTCTCAACAAGCTGATGCTTAATCTCTTTCTTTGATACACCACGCTTAATCTTCTGGCGTATAGAAGTAATCTTATCCTCGTCCTCGTAATACTTAGAGCCAAAGTTCTGTGTCTGTGAGTATGCTGAGTCTATTGTCTGCTTAATCTCCTGCTGTGTGAAGTCGCTTGAGGCAAACCTATCCATAATATACTGAGCCAAAGATTTGTTAACTCCGTAGTCATTGAAAGCCGCAGCCAATATGTACACGTTGTTGTTTCTCTCTCCATCTACAATGCCATACTTCTTGGTCCACCACTTCATCAAGATATCTACTATCTTGTTCTCATCTGTGATTGGTATTGTTGGCCTTGATGAATACTTATCTACAGGCCTGTACTCATGCTCCTCAATCTTATCCCACGTTAGTGAGTTCTTGTTCACATAAATCAAAGGGTCATATGATTCATAGCATACCCTAGATATGTTCTTAGATGTGGTATCAAAATACTCTGAGCCGTAGTGCGTTTGTAGTGACTTGAAGTATGCCTTATGGTTGTCAGGTTCCTGTGGTATCTTAACCAATACCTTTAAACCTAATCCTGAAGGAGATACGAATACAGAGAATGTATGCTTGTTCTTTGATATTCGTTCCTTTTCCTCAATCATATCTTTCTTTGTCTTATATCCATCAAAGTCAAGGCATATAAGTCCGCTGTGTTCTACAATAGAATCATCAGACCTTTTTGAAAACTTACCAGAGAAACAAATGGCCGGAAGATTTTGCTTAAGCCTATTTCTAAACTCCTTGTCTCTTTGTGAGCGTATCTCTTTGACTAACTCTTTTGAAGAGCCGTTCTTTATCCTTTCAATAATGAAATCAATAGACCTGTAGAAAGGTGTTGATGTCTCCTTTATGTTACGGAATATAGTTATTATGTTATTATTGTCCATTCTAATGTTAATTTTATTTTGCTAACTACTTGATTACTAATCATCTATGTTAATATGTTAATTTTTTCCCTTAGATGTATAAAAAAAATAAATAGTATATAAATTATAATATATATATATAGGGACGTTGAAAATCAACATAGTAAATATAAAAAAAGGGGGCACATAATGTACCCCCATAGAGATTAGAAGGACAATGGCAGGTCTTGTTCGACCTGATTGTTTTGTGTAGCAGACTTTGCCTTTGGCTCGAATGTATCGAGTTCAATGTAAGGCTTTCCTGACTTCGCTGTGTTTACGTTTAGGTTTACCCAGCCATTCTTAGCGTTTGCGTTAAGGAACTTTACAGCTTCCTCTACTTTTACACTAATGTTTCCGATTACAAAATCGGGTGCGTTATCTCTTCGCTTAAAGACGAAACCGTCTGCGAAAACTTTCTCTTGTTTATTAGACATAATGATTTAATTTAGAATTAATGTTAACATTTTGATGAATAAAGTCTATTGTATCTACCATAAACTTATCATATTCATCGGACGAATTTACATATTTTGGAATACATATCCAAAACTGCTCCGGTTTTTGTTTCTTTTGAAACAAACTTTTAAAGTACTTCATATTTAAAATAATTAGTGATGTCCTCTTTGCTATCAGCAGAGAAGAATGTGTTATATACCTCGAGTGCTCTTGTTACTTTATCCTTTCCACTTTGTACAAAGGCTTCAGAAGATTCAAATATACCCATGTTCATTGTGGTTTTATCTATCACCAAGAACATCATTGGCTTGCCAAATATACACTTATATATATAAGCCTGGGAATCATAGTTATACTTATAACATGACCTGCGAAAATCGGATAGTGAACTTGTTGTCTTAAGGTCTACTACATACTCTGATGTGAGCACGTCTGCCTTTCCTTTCCACATAATACCCCCAATCTCTGCGAGTCCAGGGACTTCATATTGGTTTCCCTCATTGTATATAAGGTCGTAAAAGTGGAGGTTTGATTTCATTGTGTCTACAAGTTCATCAAGCCATTCCTTTTCCTTCTGAAGAAGCACAAGCTTTTCAAGCTCTTTGTACGCCTTAGTGTTTCTGCTTGACACATCTATAAACTCAAAGTTGTCAAGCTTCTCAGGTTCAAGCATAGCCGTATGGAAATACCTTCCCTCAATCATTGCTTTTGTTTCTTCTCCCGATTGTTTAAACTTCTTAGGGTTATTGAGAAGAGCACCTACGTCAGAGTTAGACAGATACTTTCTGCCCAACTCTCCGTAGTAATGATTGTCGTCTTTAAGAAGTTCTATATCTTTAGCGCTCAAGATATAACGCTATTTATTTCCTTCTCAACATTTCTTGGTATCACATACTTAGTACGCAACGCTTTCATTAGCTTCGTGCTGCCCTGAGTTTTATTGGATTTTACATAGGTAATTACCTTGCTCCAATTATCATCTCCAACAGATAAAGATATTTTCTCAGGCATATCCTGCTTCTTGACTGCCATATCAACCTCATCAGCTGAGGCTATTGAGGCATCAACCCCTATACCTAAATATCCAAGTGCACGTCCGAGCGCAGATGTAAATCCGTTTTCAAGGAAGCTTGTCTTGTTTATGTAGCTTGAGTTTTTATCCTCTTGTGCGTGAGCCTGGGCTCTAACTATTCCGTTGTTGTCACAGATAGTAACCTTGAAGATACCACCCTCTGAATCAACAGAGATTACATCCTCGTGGATTTGCCAGTCTTCATACTTCTTATTGGTTCTGAAATAAATCAGTCTCTCGTTTACGGTAACGTATTCCTTACCCTTAATGTTTATTGTCTTCATTTTCTATCAATTTAATTATATTACTTACTTTATTCATTAGCTCTATTCGTTTTTCTTTTAAGAACTCATATCGCTTTTCATTTCTACTACTTCCAACCTCTCTCTTTATTGCATTAGCAACAGTGTTAAGGGTTTCCTTAGTATTATCCTTAGCTACATTATACACTCCCAGAATCCAGCCTTGAGTAAGAAAAACATCAAGCTGTTCGCCTTCAATCTCCTTGTAGAATAGACCTCCCTTTTTGGTGTTATAAATAGTAACCCCGTACTCGTCTTTCTTTATCTTTACTCCCATAAAGAATTTAGAGTGCTCTTTATCTGTATGCATTTCTACCCCTGAGTATGAGTCTAACGCCTCATAAAACACATCTCCTATGGTATAAATCATAATGCTGAGTTAACTAATTCTTGTAGCTCTTCATCTCTGCCACTATCAATTATAGCTGAGATGTTTCTGTGACCGTGAACAATATTGGTGCAGCTTACACTGTATCCTTTGTCTTTTAAAAACTCTTGTATATCCTCGAGTCTCATATTGTTCTCCCTACACAGATAGTATAACACAAACCTTGCGTCAGTATACTTACGCTTCCTTGTGTCCGTGAGTATATCAAAACCAAAGGCTTCACTCACTGTCTTAAAATATTCATTAAACTTATTCTGCTTTATCATTTGTTTTTAGTTTTCCTGAGTACATATCCCCAACTGTTTTAAAGTAATGCTTCATTTCTTCATAGCTAAACATATCAACCCTGAGATGCTTAGTCAGCTCTCTATCTCTTTCAAAAACTTCTTTCATTCTTCCCATATTATTTGATTTAAAATAACCCCCTCCAAATTATGAAACAAACACTTCTACTACTTTAAATTTACAGGAGGGGGTATTGTTAATAATTAAATACATACAAATGTAATAAAACTATATCACATATGCAATAAAATGTTCATAACTTTTCTATAATTTATTCCAAAATTGAATTGTCTCGTTGAACTTTCTCTGCTCTGATTGCTTCTTGTAATTGAACAGATTCCTCACGAAGTCTTGACCAAACACGTTGATGTCTATCTCCACTTTGTTGTTGTTGTCGTCCACAATTATGAACTTATTCTCGTCCATGCTCCAAGCCTTTGGCTTCATTATTCTTATGGACTTCTTGCTTACCTTGTTCTTTACCTCGTTCTTTCTGTAGAAATTTGTGAGGTTGGTAATCGAAAGATTTCTCCTGAACTTTCTGCGAAATGCAGTCTGCAACTTCGACACAGTCATTTCGTTGTTGTTGATTAAGAAATCCTTTTGCTCTTGTGAGAGTCTTCCTCTCGTTGTTTTTAATTTACTCATTGTATTATAATTTAAATGAAATTAACTTTCTGTTTGGCTTCTTCTAATGTATCCCCAAGGTAGCCACCCTCAAGGTCATAAGGTAGGTAATATCCTTTCTTGAATTTACCCATATTATTTTCGTAGTCCTCCGTGAGTAGCATGATATCATCTTCTCCTTCAACGTATTCCCAGTCAGGAATATCCCACTCAAGTTGCTCTACAATCTCTCCTCTCATTATGGTAATCTCAGCACCATACCCCTGCTCTTCTTCCCAGAAGTAATCAAAGTCTGGTATATCCTTGACAAGCATATCGAATATCTTGCCACTTGGAGGAGACCATGCTGTTTGAAAACTATAACGTCCGTCTTCATACTCTCCCTCGTAGCAACCCCACTTCGTACCCCACTCACGATTAGCCCATGTGTACCAATCGGCAGTACCATACTTATTCATTAGAGTCATATACTCTTCCTGAGATATTGTCTCATCTATTCTCTGAGGGCTTGTCGTTCCCTTCAAATCCTCAGGCATTGGCTTGTAGTATCTACACAGCCCTACTTTAGCAATCTCTGCTAACTTCTCGGCATACTTTTCTTCAACCGTGATTACATTATATACGTGGTTTGGCATATCTATTTAATTTAAATTATCTTCGTTTTCAAACTCTGCCCACTCCAGGCAAGCGCCACATAGCTCATCACTGAAGTATGATGGTGGTGCGCTACAACAATTACTAATCATCTTCTCTAATTTTTAACATATCATATATCCAATCCGTCTCGAACCACAGTATGTCGTTCAGCTCTGTTTCGGTGAGACCTTCAGGGTACAG
>Ga0187217_1000654_pt1 | contig 14310 bp, 15 predicted proteins | sample 15SPOviralmetaG_FD_130165 | JGI IMG/M metagenome (GOLD analysis project Ga0187217, IMG submission 130165) | Marine viral communities from the oligotrophic San Pedro Time Series (SPOT) site, San Pedro Channel, CA, USA - 15 SPOT_SRF_2010-09-15... | ecosystem: Environmental > Aquatic > Marine >... | reverse complement strand
TCCCAAAGCTCAAAGTCTTTAGAATATTTTTTTGTTATCATATCAATTACTTCTGTAGATAATTGTTTTTTATATTCAATATTATTAGTCTTATGTCGCACATGAATTTTTTTATTAACTTTTCCACCAAGTTTTAATAAATCTTTTTTAGCATGCTCATGTAAATTTTCAGTATTCCATAAAATAGAATGTTTAGGAAAAAAAGAATGTTGATCTTTAGTCATATTATGTAATGTTTCTGAAAGATAAGAACTGCATACAATATAACAAAATTCATTCATATCTGGTAAGGTATGAAAAGTTGGAACATTAATTACTTTAGGATAAGGTTTTTCATGTGTTTCAGGTCTATTCCATCTTTTAGGATGATTATAACTTCTACATTGCATTTCATAATTATAAAGAGCACATATTCTTTCTATTGGATTTCTTATTGTTGAATAGCAAACGTAAGAATTATCTATTTCATTTACTTGTTTTTTTAATTCATTAAAAGAAATATGAACACATCTATTTAATTTTTTGTTAAAAGTATTATAAGTTGGATATGTTTTTAAATCTAAATAATTATTTTTATTTTTATAAAAATGTTCTTCTAAAGATTTCCAATTATTAAAAGGAAGATCTAATGCATAAACATCTTTACTTTTATTAAATAACCCTGAGTTCATAAAATATAAAAATGCAGAAGTGCTTCCTGTTTTTGGAGGTCTTACATAAACAATTTTTTTAGAATTTAACAATATCATTAATTAAATACCGCATAAGCTTTTTCCCATGCAGCAAAATCTTTTGCATACATATCTAAAGTTTTTTGTTTTCTGTCATCAGATAAATTATTTATATAATAACTATTATCATTATCACTTTTTTTAATATTTATTGTAGAAGATACTGTGCCTCCTTTAGATTCTATAAAAGAAGTAGCATGATCTTTAATGTTTTCAAAATTAAATAATTGTACATGCTCTGGATAATAAGACGATTGAGCCTTTAAACTATTTTTAACATCAGGATCATTAGGTTTTTCAATAAATACAAAATCCCATGAAGCATCAGGAGAGCCTACTTTTTGCATAAAATATTTATCAATACTACTGTAAATACCTTTATTTTTTTTAATATTCATTTTTCTACGAATAGTAGCATAATAAAATAATGAGCTTAACCAATCAATAGGGTTTCTTATTGTTCCAACCCACGGCATATCTGCTGCTGCTAATCCTTCTTCTACTACTTGAGTATATGTTTTTTGTGCGTCTTTTAAAGAATTATATCCATATAGTTTTTCTGGTAACTCAGAATACTTTAAGTTGTTGTTAGCATCGCTGTATTCTTTAAACTCTTGCCATGTCGAAAAACCACCTTCTAAAGTATAAACATCTTTATCAACATCAATAAGACCTGATTCTAAAAAATACATTTCAAGTGAGGCACCGCCTGTTTTTTGCGCTCTAGTAACAGCAAAGTTATTTGAATTACATATAATCATTGGATCACCACTGTATCGGTATCACTAAAAAATAACATCGTACCCTCACAAACTATATTCCACTGTTGTCCTTCTTGTTCACTTCTAGAAGGAACTTCAATAATAACGTGTCTTGCTAACCACTCTTTATCGTCTTGCAGTACACGCCAAACGTGTTCAAGGGTTCCTCTTCCTTCTTGACCCCTTGATTGATTAAACCGTATTCTATACTTCAGGACGCGAAGGCCATTTTATATTGTTAGGAAATCCTTCAGAGGTTTTAATGTTTCTTATTTTTTTTCTATACTCTTTAAACTCTGCTTGTTTTTCATTACTAATAGGAGCATCTTTTAACATAGTCCAATCTGTATCTTGCAAAATAACTTTAGCCTTATTCCATTCTAAATTAGAATTATCAACAACATCTTCAGTTTCAAACCAACCTTGATCTTTAAAGTTATTACCTAGCCATGACAAATCAGAAAGTTTATCTTTAACTGCTTCTAACCCAAAGATCGGACCCCAATTTTCAGGTAATGATGCAGATTCTAGCAAGACTTCATCAGTCGATATTTTCTTTAGTTTCCACATTTTCTTTTCCTATAAATATATTTTTTAAATCTTCTAAAAACTTTGGATTTACTGAACCGTTTCTTCTTTTATCTTCAACAAATTCTGAAAATGGAGGAAAACCATTAAGATGTTTTTTATCTTCTTCTGTCATTTCTCGCCATGTACGCCAACTTGAAAAATCTTCTCTTGGTTGAATATGTATATGGCATCCTATTGCAGCAGACAACTGATTAATTATTTCTATTACTTCAACAGGTTGATAAGCATTCCATAAATTTTGACCATAAACGCCACGCATTGAAATCTCAGTAGTGCCACCACCGCAACTTCCTATTGTCATTGATTGCGCTCTATTATCATTGTGAGCATCCATTTTTAAATCACGCTCGGCTTGTATTAAAGCTCGTTTTTCAGCAATTTCTTTTTTTGTCATTGTGCATTCCATGAAATAGTTACTGTTCCACCAGTTCCAACAACTACAGGATAATCTCCTGCGTTTACTGTTATATCATTTGTACTACCGGGATTTCCAGAATTTCCTGTATTACCTGCATTACCATATACAGCCTGTCCTCCTGATCCTCCTCCTGCTCCTCCAGTACCTATTTGACCTCTATAAAAATTCATACAAGATCTGTAGCCTCCACCGCCACCGCCGCCTCCTCCTCCACCCAAAGCCCCATCAGGAACTCGACCAGTAGGACCATAACCATGCCCTCCTGCAAATCCGGGATTTGATTGAGCACTATTAGTACAAAAAGCATAGCCTCCACCACCTCCGTAACCGCCTACGCCATAAGTAGTGTTACAGTAAAGAGACTGTCCTCCCGCAACGCCTTCTTGATTTTTATATGTATAAGTACCTGCAGGAGTCCCGGGATTACTACCAACTTGAGAATTACAAGGATATTGTCCCTCAGCCCCTACACCTGCTCCACCTCCTCCAGAGCCTGACCAGACTCTAGTGTACGCAATTTGAATTGGTCCTCCACAATAAATAATACAATAAGCACCTGCTGCTCCATAGCCTCCAATCTTACCATGATATAAAGCAGGTGCTGCTCCGGGACCGACAGCATCTGAATTACCTGCTGCGCCTCTATTGGAATGACCATAATTACTTTGTGCGTTTGCTACAACAACAGGGGATTCAAGACCGTTTGGTCCCGCGCCCCCTGCATTGCCTTTGAAGCCTCCAGTTCCTCCAGTTCCTCCTGTTCCTGTATTGCCTACGTTGTGACCAAACACACTTGTAGCAGTACCTGCATTTCCTGCAGCACCTCCGCTTGGAGCAAAATGAGCATTACCTCCTGCTCCTCCTGATTTTCCGGGACTAGAATAATAGTTAGGTGGAGCAAAATATTGTACAGGATTATATGTAGGAAAAGTTGCTAGACCTCCAGTTCCCCCTGCTCCTCCTGCTCCTGACGGTCCTGCACCACCCGGAGTACCGTCATTACCACTACCGCCTCTACCAGTAATACTAACTGTTGTTAATCCCGGAGGTACAGTAAAAGTTCCCGGACTATTAAAAGTTTGAGATCCTGCTTCAATTGATACTCCTCCACCAAAAAGGTTGCCTTTACCTGTTCCTATTGGCATACATCTCTCCGCGCTAATCCTAATTTTTCTCTTTTATCAAATTTAAAATCTTTATTAGGTCCATTTAAATCGACATAATGCAACATAAATTGTACATTTAAACTACCTTTAGCTAGTGGAGTTCTCCAATGCTTAACATCACATCCTTTATAAATAACGGCATCTCCTGCTTCAAGCTCAAATTTTACAGGAGTTTCATTACCATTTTGCATCCATAAAGGCCATTTATCTCCTACTCTAGCTACATTTACTGACACACTAATTTCACAACTTGGTCTATCTACATGAGCTTCTAGCTCTTCAGTTTCTTGATATACTCTAGCAAACGAATAAGTTGGACTTAAATTTAAATTAATTTTTTCTTCTACTTCAGATAAGTATTCTTTTAATACAACTTCAATTAGAGGATCAGCGTAATAAGCATAAGAAGAAGCTTCTTGTTTTGAAGTATTACGTTTAGACCACTCTCCTCTAGCTATTTTATTTTCTAAATATTTAGATAGAGTTTGTATTGTATTAGCATCTATAAACTCTTTACAAAATAAATAACCTTTATGATTAAAAATTAAATCATCAGTCATCATAATTAAACCAACCAGTACTTATATATTTAGAATTATTACCATATACAGGATTGCCTCTATGTGTATGTGTAAAAGAAGCAGGCCATATAACAAGAGTATTTTTTTCTGGTTGTATTCTCTGTTGTTGATATAAAAATTCTGTTTCTCCACAAGCTTCTACAGATAAAGAATTTAAATACAACATATAAACTAATACTCTTCTACTATTACCTATTCCTGATGACTGTTCCGCATGAAATAAATGATACCCTCCACCACTATTTGTTTTTTGTAATTTCATAGAAGTACAACTAATACTACTATTTGTTAAAAAAGAAAAATCTTCGGAGTATCTTTTAAAACATTTTTGAATTTCTTGCCAATATAACTCATATGCAGAAATATTATTAAATACACTAATTTTGCTATTGATACCATCAATATGTATTTGTGTATCATTTTTTTGAATAGAATTAGCGTTGTCTGATTGTTTTCTATTTATACCCCATTCATTTACATTTCTTTCAAACTCATTTATTAAATGCTCACAAAACCCATCAGGATAAACATTTTTAAAAATACCTATAAAATTATTACATGAATAACTCATTTAAATGGTTCTCCAGTTACCCATACAACCATACTTTGTCTATTTCCTTTTGTAACTGGAGTTACACGATGTAAAGTATACGAAGGAAAAGCTGCTATTAATCCTCTTTTTTTAGATATAGATATTTCTTGTTTACCTGTTAATAGTTGTAACTCTCCACCTTCATAATCTTCTGGATTTGAAAGCTGTAAAACTAAAGACAATTTTCTGCAAGGACTATAAGGTTTACCTGTATCTTGATGCCAATCATATTTACCTTGATTGTGTTCCGAATAGTTTGTTAGCTGTGCAGGTTCTCCAAAACAACTTAAATTAAATTTAAAAAATTGACTATTTAAAGATGAAACAACACCAGAAAGTTTTTCAAAAATTATTTCATTTTTTTCTTCATCTTTTAACCATGAAACTTCTGACACTCTAATATTGTTATTATTTTCAGAGTTACCTACTAATGCAGGTTCTACATTATTTTTAGCAATACTTTGAAGATAATTTATTTCTTCATTTGTAAAAGCATCGTCCCACCATGCATATGGCTCTACGTTTTCTGAAAAAGGAACTATTGGTCTATTATACATTTACAAATCTTTTCTTTTGAGACACTATAAAATGAATAAATTTTGTTGGGTTTTTTACCATATTAGGTGTAAGCATGTGAGGCAACCAAGAATTAAAAAACAATACAGTTCCATCAATTACATTATTAAAATGAACTTGAGGTGTTGCTAAAGTTATTTCTTCACTAGGCATGTTTATTAAGTCTGTCATTTTTTTACCTGATCTTGGGTCATCAAACATTGGATACGATCCTCCTTCTTCAGTTTTTAAAAAGAAAAATCCTGATATTTGACTATCGCCATGAACGTGCATAATATTACTACCTGTAAAAGCAAACTCTTGACCCCACATTCCTGACAAATAAAACTCATACTCATCTGTCATGTAGCTTTGTTCTTTTAAAATAGAAACTGCTGAGTCTCTGAAGTAAGAAGCTAACTCTTGCAAATCAGGATCATGTACCATTTGATCAGTCTGTTTTACAAGATTATCGTCAACTTCTTTATAATATTTTTCACAATTAATTAAAGTGTCTTTAACCCAATGGGGTTTTTCATCTCTATAAATTAATGATGGAAAATAATTATATTGCTCCATTAACCAGTTACTACTTTAATTAAATCAGCTGCAATAGCAGTTACATCAGATGTTTTAATTGTTGTACCTGCATCTGCAATTTTATTATTTTCTACAGCTATTTCTTTAGCCATTCGTACTGCATCTATTTTAAAACGTGTAACTTCTGTATCACTTTGAGCTTCTGCTCTAGCTTTTGATAAAGCTGCTTCATAATCTACTTGTGATTGTTGCTCTGCTGTTAATGCCATTTTAATCTCCTATTAGTTATATAAATCTTTGGCAGGAATTGTAACATAATATGTTGTACCACCGTCGGGTGTAAAAAAGAACCATATATCAGTTTTACTAGCTGCAGTAGTACGGCTTATTGATCCTCCGGGATATTTAAACGTGCCTCCTGCTAAAGTTACTGAACGGTTTGCTGTGCTATCATTTGTTAAAACTAAAGTAAATGAACTAGCTCTATTACTAACACTATTAGGAGTAGCAAGTGTAAAAGTACAATTACCATTAAGTGTGGCAGTAAATAAATTACCGTCATTTAAATCTATTGTTTGTGATGTACCAGTGTTTCCTATAGCCACAACTTTATCAGAAAATGTACCAGAAAAATACTGATTGCTATCAAAAGGAATAACTAAATTTGCTCCTGAGTCTTGTATACCAGTAGTGACTTTAGGAGTTGTAAGTGCTGCACTAGTGCTTAACGCCATATTACCAGTGCCTGTAGTACCTGTAACTCCATCTACTAAATTTAATTCAGTTGCCGTACTTGTTACACCATCAAGTATATTAAGCTCTGCTGCAGTGCTTGTAACCCCATCAAGTATGTTTAACTCTGCTGCAGTGCTTGTTACGCCATCTAAAATATTTAACTCAGCAGCAGTACTTGTAACTCCATCAAGTATATTAAGCTCTGCTGCAGTGCTTGTTACAGCTGTACCATTTATAGATAATGCATCAGTTTCTAATGTGCCATCAACATCGACATCTCCCGATACATCTAATGATCCTGCATCTAACTCACCAGTAATAGTTAAATTTCTTAAACCTGAATAATCTTTGTTAGCATCAAGTACAACAGCTTTAGAAGCAATGGCTGTACCAATAGCTGTTGAACCTAGATCAAGAGCATTGAGTTCTCCAACTACAGCAGTAATACCATCTAATGTATTTATTTCTGCTGCAGTGCTTGTTACACCATCAAGTATGTTTAACTCAGCAGCAGTGCTAGTTACACCATCAAGTATGTTAAGTTCTGCAGTAGTTGATGTTACACCGTCAAGAATGTTAAGTTCGGCTGTAGTAGCTGTCACACCATCAAGTATATTAAGCTCGGTAGCAGTTGCAGAAACTACTACATCTTCATTAATTTTAGGCGAGGTTAGTGTTTTGTTAGTGAGAGTATCTGTAGACACAAGAGATACTAATGTTGAATTAGCACCTGCAGGTAGCATTAAAGTATTAGTAACTCCTGCTGAGTGGGGTTGTCCATAAACTTTTTGACCATGACTATTATTTTCACAGTTAAATACAATAGCACCTGAGTTAGTATTACCTCTAACTACAACTGTACCTGTACCATTAGGAGCTAAATCAATAGTTGCATTAGAAGTGGTAACAATATCTTGACCATTTAAATCTAAGTTACCGCCCAATTGAGGCGTAGTATCTTCAACTATATTAGCAAGGGCTGCACCAGAAACAGCTAATCCTGATATTATAGCACTACGTGTAATCTTTTTTAAACCACCACCAGATGTATCTATTGCAAGAAAAACATCATCATTAGCTACAGTAGAAATTTCTGATAAATCACCTACTGCTGTAGATGCAAAACCTGTACCATCAGCAACTAATAAATTACCAGAAGTATTTGTAGCTGTTTGAAAAGTTGTACCTTTTACTTCTCCAGAGGAGCCGTAAATAACTGCTTTACTATTTACAACTGTTCCTGCAGTAGAACCATCTATTAAATTTAATTCAGTTGCAGTAGATGTAACTCCATCAAGAATATTTAACTCAGCAGTTGTAGAAGTTACTCCATCTAAAATATTTAATTCGGCTGCAGTAGATGTAACACCATCAAGAATATTAAGTTCTGCTGTAGTACTTGTTACGCCATCAAGAATATTAAGTTCTGTAGCAGTACTTGTTACACCATCTAAAATATTTAATTCAGCTGTAGTAGCTGTTACACCATCAAGAAGATTAAGTTCTGAAGCTGTAGCTGTTACACCATCAAGTATATTAAGTTCTGCAGCTGTAGAAGTAACACCATCTAGAATATTTAGTTCAGCTGCTGTCGCACTAATTGCTGTGCCATTAAAATTTATAGCATCTAAATAGGCTGTACCATCAATGTATATGTCTCGCCACTCTTGAGTAGAAGAACCTAAGTCATAAGCACTGTCTGTGTTTGGTATAATACTACTGTTTACATCTGCTCCAAAAACAACATTATCAGTTGCAGCATCTCCAAGAGTTAATGTACCACCATTTAAAGTCGTAGTTCCTGTGACTGTAAGATTGCCACCTATGCCTACATTACCTGTCGTTGTAATACTATCTATGTAAGCATCTTTAAAATATTTACTACTTGTTCCTAAATCTAAATCGCTATCAGCATGAGGTACTAATGCACCATCTTGTAAAACCATTTGTTTTGCTGCTGCACTAGAAACTTCAACATAAAACTCCCAAGTATTACCAGTAGTAAGAATTTTATTTAGAAAATCTTGATCACCAATAGTATGTATATTACCGCCTTCTCCTGCTGACCCATCATGTCTATGACCAGTTGTACCGCTACTTGCATATGAAAAAGCAGTTAGTAATTGATTATATTCATTGTTAAATAACGCAGCAGTAACTGTATCGCCATCTGAAAAACTGCTTTGTCTAGTATAACTTGTAGCCATTATTATCTCCTACCAGAAGGTCTATAGTCTATATAGAATCCATTTATTGAGTATGGCGCGTTTGTATCTTCACTAAATAATTTTAAAGCTACATTATGTCCACTTCCCTGTACAGCTTGTCTAACCATTGGATCAGTCGATCCTCCAAATATTCCTGTACCAAATACTGCTGTGCCAAAAACTGTTGGTAATGGCACATTGTCTAAAGTATATGCCGAAGGTTGAGGTTTAGTATTATCATCAAAATCATAAGAAACTTTTAAGTTAGGCTGTATTGAACCTTCAGGTGTTAAAGACATTTTTACATAATGCATTGTCTTTAATGTTCCTGCATCACCAAAATCTAAATTAGGTGTTTTGTATCTAGCTTTAATATTTGTTTGAGTTCCTGCAGGATTAAAATCATTTCCTGTATTATGATTATAAACATAACCATCTTTATCGCCATGATATATTTTTTCTACACTATCACTATTAAGACCTGATGTAAAACCGTGTGCTTGTATTCCTTCTGTTTCTGACCATTCAAAACCCTGTGGTGTTATAGTACCTATGATTCCTTTAGAAGCAGAAGTAGCTGCTACAGAAGAACTATAAAATAATCTATATTGAGACTTACTTCTTAGTACTGCGCTAGTTATTATAAAACTATTTATAGAACTTGCAATATCAGATATTAAAGATTGAATTTGTCTAGAAACAGAACTTAACTCTACGTCACCAATACGCGCTGTACCTGCAACCAAACGTAAACCGTCTGGGCTTAGAAATAAAAGATCGCCTCCTATTTCTTGAATGCTATGTCCATCTAAACATCCTACGTTTTTAGTTATAGGTACAACAGCAATAGAAGCTGCATCATTAATATTTACTAATTTATAAATACTATTTTTACAAAATATAATCAAGTCACCACGGAAACTTTTTAATCCGACTACTTGATCATCTAATAAAATACTTCCTGCACCACTACCTGAAAAACTATTTATATCACTTGTGCTACTATAATATATTGTATTAAGAGCAGTGCTTGCTCCTGCGACTACTAAGTGTTTATCATGTATTGTACAGAACTTTGGATATACTGAACCATCTACAGTAACTTCTTCATAAAAAAAAGTTCTATTAGTTAATGCTCCTGTTCCTGTCATTTTAAATATTGCAGGTTTGCAACCAGAACCTTTATCAGTAATAGCTACTTCACCATATAAACTATTACCTTCAAATAAAGAAAAAGTAACTTGACCTTGTGTTGTTCTAACTAATGTACTACGACCTGTAAATGTAGTGTGGTTATCTCCTGCACTATCTACACTGGCTTTATTTATTTGTAGCCAAGTAGAGCCGTCTAAACTAAAATAAAGATTAGTTCCTGTTGCTGCTATTACTCCATCTGCATATACAAAAAGACCTAATATACCATTAGAGCTATTAGGATTAGTATCGCCAAACTGAGTATAGCCATTTATTCTTCTATAGCCACCGTCAGGGTCAACTTCAAAATTTAAAAGTTCAGTAGCAAAACCCGGCTGCTGAAGCATTTGAAATTGATTTAAATTAGTATTTAATCCACCTTGACAAGATAATCCAAATGCTTGCATAGTTAATCAAACCTTACTCTATCATCAGACATGTATATAGGAGCAGTACCTATTAAATTTTCTCTCATGCTTCTTAACCCTTTCTTAAAATCTTCCAAAGCAAAAGCTGCCATTTGAGGGTTATCTTTAAATTGATGTGTATAGTATCTAGCTTTAGATAATATTACTGTTTTATATACATCAGGAAAAACTATAGTATCGTCATGTGCATCTAGTTCTGTTGGTAAATCATAAGCAAAAAACCAGACTTTATAAACTTGATCAGGTATTGGGCTTAACCCAAACTTTCTTGCATCAGGGCTTCTAATAACAAAGCGAGGCTCACCACCTACTGCCTGATCAGCATCATCTGCATTTTCAGATGTACGCCTAAAATCTTTCCATTGTTCTATTGTAATAAATCTTAAATTCTTAGAAACATAAGGAGCTACTTCACCACTTACTCCTACTGTTGTTAAATAAAAATTATCCCAATCAATAGACCCATAATCATCTTTAACAGATGAACTAGCAGCTTTTAATTCGTACCATCTAGTTCCTGCTGTAGTATCTACAGAAACATTACCATACATAGGATCAGTAGCTCCACTTTCACCTGTAGCTAAAAAAGGCCATTGAGGTTCTTCATTAGCTATATCTAAGTATGCTCTGTTGATACAATCTTTAGCATGTTGTTGTATTCCTACAGCATTAGAAAAAGTTGCTGAAGTTAAGACTACTTCATTCAACTCTCTTAATAATTCATTTGATAATTGTAAAAATGTAGTAGCCATAATTATTTCACAAGTTGTTTGCTGTTTACTTTAGTATTAGTTTTTTTAAAAATACGATCATAGTTATCGTTATATTTTTCTTTATTTTCATTCTTTAAATAAACACCACCAACTTTTACTTTTCCTTTCGGATTAAATCTAACAGGAGTTTGTTCAGTTCCTATTTGTGGCATACTTTAACTCCTTTAAAAAATTAAAGGGGGCATATTTCAGCCCCCAATAATATTAGTCGATACCGTAGAATGCAGATACCAATGCTTCGCCACGTAGTACTTTAGATCCATAAACATGGAGTCCACGCACTATATCGCCAAAGCTATCAGGATCACGAATTACTTCAGTACTTGTGATGGTCTGTGCTGTTGCAACTGCTGACATATGACCTGCAATACACTTACCTGCTGCGTTTGTAGTAGCAGCAATATTGTTAGTCTTATACATATCAAAGCCACGTAACTTACCAGATGATACTAGTCCATTACGGATTGAGCCTTGACCTGCATTGTAGTCAACAGACAATAGTTTAGAAGAACTTTGAACAAGTACTTCATAAAACTCTGGATTTGCTAAGAACCAACGACCTTCTTCAGGAACATTTTGCTCGTCAAGTAGACGCGCCATGTGTGAAAGAACATCAATTGGGTCATGCTCACCAGAAGCAAAACCTATGTCAAGATTACCAGTACCATCAAAAGTTCCTGCTGCAAGATCAGTTGCACTATCAGAACCTAAGATGTGATTAGGTGAAGCTGCAGATACTCCTGCAAACATTGACGCAATAACACCCTCATCGAAGGCATCCTTTAACGAGTAAGCTGCTGAAGATGCAGCAACGTCACGGAAATTAACGTGAGACATATTGGTTTCAATATCGTCTACGATAAATTTAAATGCGTTAGCTGTATCTACGACCAAAGTTAGTTCTTGGTCAGTGAGCTTAGTTGCAGTTACGTCTGCACCCCTTTCATACTGATACACAGTAATTTCAGGTTCTTTGATAATCTTTACAGAATCACCAAAAGCTGCAATCTCACCTGCGTAATCTGTATTAGTAATTGCTTCTGCAACAGATGACTTCCTAAAGAAATTTAGGACGGTCTTAGAATAGACCGAAGGTAAGAAAAACGAATTGGTTTGACCTGATACAGAGTTACCAAAGTTACCATTGGTGTCTGTGCTTTGTTCAAAAAATTGATCAGATTGGTTATAAGCCATTGTAATATCCTCTTAAAAACTTATTTAGCTATTCTGCCTTCTGATAAAGCCAATTTAATTTCATCTTCATAGCGATCAAATTGATCAATAGACATACTAGCAATTTCTTTTTCTGTCCAAATCTTAGGAGCTTTGGAATCTACTGCTGTGGTTTTTGTTGATACCATATCAGCAGCAGACCTTTGCTCTTTAGCTTTAGACTGCCTCTTTTGTGGTGGCTGAACTATTCCCTTTTCCATTTTGTAAAGGTCTATAGCGCGACTAGCTAGAGTTCCATCACTGTTGTTAGCATAGATCCATTGTTGTATTGCTTCTGGTTGTTCTTTAGCCCATTCGTGAAATGCATCATCACCACGTATATCCTCAAAGTCAGGATGCCTCTCTCTTAACATTGTCTCAGCTTCACGCTTTAAAATATCAGCTTCACGTTCTTGCAATGCTGATAGCTGCTGTCGCAATGTTTCAGTTTGAGTTTCACTTTGCAAATGTGCTACAGTCTCAACTGTTTCATACAAGTCTGGATTTTTTGCTTTAAACTCCTCAAGTTCTTCCAAAGTCTTTGGAGCTTGATATGCAGGAGCATTTTCAGTTGCCTCTGCTACTAGCTCTTGTTCTCTTTGTTTAAACTCAGAAATTTTACTATCGTAATGTTTCTTTAGATCGTCATACCTTTTCTTATAATTAACATCTTTAGAACTTTTAGCAGGGGGCTTTTCTGTTTCTTCTTCAGAAGGCGTAGCCTGTTGTTCAGGAGATGGTGCATAAAACAAACCATCAGCACTTTCCGTTCTTGGTCTATCAGGAGTGTGCCATGATTTCTTTGCATTATAAGGATTAGGTGCTTTTTCCTCCACAGGATTAGTTTGTACTTCAGTCATTATACTTCCTCCACGGGGCTTGTAAGTTTTAAAAGGTAGCCATTACAATGAATTATTTGTACGGATAATTCACAATGGTGCTTTTACTTCAAGGTAGCCGTTATCGTTGTCGAATATTAAGACTAGGCATCTGATTAGCAGTCATCATTACTTTATTCATGTTGTCTTCTATATCAGTGTCTTCGTCTTTTCTCATTAAACCACCATCATAAGCACGTTCAGCTTCGTCCATCATTGTCTGAAGTCTGTCTGCGCCTATTTGATCAGTGGCTTTTCTAGTCATCACAAATTCACCGTCAGATAATCTGGCAGGTATTGAATCTGAGACTCCTGTTCCCGGTCCTGCAACTTCGCCAGAACCAGTAAACTCAGAAGCCGTATCTACAACTTTGTCAAAAATCATACTAAGTTGAGGATCGCCTTCTAAAGCATTCATTAAATACATTTGTTCTTCTTGATCTAAAGCTTCATTCATTACATAAGCTATATATTCATCTTCCATTTGTTCATCTGGAAGTTGTGAAGCTTGTGCTGCTGCCATTTCTTCTGGCGGTATATTAGGGTAAGTATCTACTGGAACTTCACCACCCTCTTGAAATACACCACGCCCTTTAAGGACATCAGCTTGTGTTACTTTTCCATCACCAGTTAAGTCTGTTAATTTACCACCTTCTGCTTTAACTACTCTTGGCATTAAAGTAGATTCTATATCTGGAAGCTGTCCGTCAAATATAAGTTTATCTTCATCTGAAAGATTATCCATAAACTTACGTGCATCTTGAGCAGGAAGAGAAATAGTGTATTCAGCTATCTCATCCATATCATTAAATAGTTCTAAATTTCTAGCTACTTCTTCTGGAGGCATACCTCTTAATTTTTCTGCCATATTATCTAATGGCTCATCAGCTGCTCCTAAATTAGCTTGTACTTTTTGAGGTAATAGATTTATAACATCTTCATAAACTT
>Ga0187217_1000651_pt1 | contig 14339 bp, 13 predicted proteins | sample 15SPOviralmetaG_FD_130165 | JGI IMG/M metagenome (GOLD analysis project Ga0187217, IMG submission 130165) | Marine viral communities from the oligotrophic San Pedro Time Series (SPOT) site, San Pedro Channel, CA, USA - 15 SPOT_SRF_2010-09-15... | ecosystem: Environmental > Aquatic > Marine >... | reverse complement strand
GGATGCTGCATTTGAGCTAAAAACAAATGGTGACGGAGTATTTTATAATAAACTGGGTATTGGTACAACTGGTCCTGGAACAGCTTTACAAGTTGGTGGATTAGATGACGGTAGTAATTACGACATAACATTAGGTTGGAACGCTGTTAGTTCTCAAGCCGTAGGTACTAAAAGATCTGCTTTAACTTTCAAGACTAGTCAAACAGCAGTTAACAACGAAGACATATACAAGTGGGATATAGCTATGGTTACGGCACCTGCTACTGCCTCAAACGAACCCTTTGGTTCTAATTTAGCTTTCTTAAGAAGCACAAGAAGTTCAACATCTGTTGATGAAACAACTATGATACTTACGCAATTAGGTGATGTTGGTGTTGGAACATCTTCCCCTAAATCAAAACTGCAAGTTGCTGGTGGTATTCAAATGGCTGATGATACAGATACAGCTTCAGCAGATAAAGTAGGTACAATGCGTTACAGAACTGGTACAGAGTATGTAGATGTTACAGGAGCGGAACTTGTAACAAATGGTGATTTTGCAACAGATACGGATTGGAACAAAAACGCGAACTGGACTATAAGTGGAGGTACTGCAAATGCAGACGGAACAAGTAACGCTGATATAAATCAAGCTGATAATTTACCAACAGCTGGTAGTATATATAGAGTAATATTTGAAATAACAGCACGCACGCAGGGTCAAGTAAGAATAGAGTACGGTGATGCTGCTACAGACTTCTTATCAGCTTTGGGTAAATATGAATATATACTTACAGCTGCATCTACTGATAGGATTAGAGTACAATGCCAGAATTCGTTTATAGGTTCTATAGACAATCTTTCTATAGTAGAAGTAACAGCAGAAGACGCAAGCTACGCAGATATGTGTATGCAAACAGGAGCATCAACATACGAATGGGTTAACATAGTAAGAAATACATATTAAATGGGTACAGGAAAAACATATTCAACAAAATATTTACTTGACAGTAATAATAACTCTGGAGCAGATGGTCAGGTTTTAATATCAACATCAACAGGTATAGACTGGGTTGACGCTAACACAGTCCCTGGTATAATTGGTGGTCCTTTCTTGCCTCTTACGGCAGGATCAACAGTTCCGCTTACTGGTGATCTATATTTAGAAAGTAGTTCTACAGATGTAGTTATGTCAGGTAATACCTCAGGTGCTTTTACTATTGATAATAACACTGGGCAAATTGGTTTTCTAGCCAATGGAAGCACTGTTCAATCTATGATTATAACGTCCAGCCAAATTAGTTTAAACGAAGCTGTTACTGTTAACTCTACTTCTTTATCTTCTCCTAACAAATTACAGGTTAATGGACAAGCAAGAGTTATTGGTCAATTTATGGTTGGTGATTCAAGTGCGGGTAATGTAGCTGCAAGACCAATACACGTTAAACAATCTGGTGCTGCAACCATAAGACTTGAAGATTCGGATAGTGATAATCTTGCATTTGACTTAATTGTTGATGAAGGTGTAGGTTTTAAAATTGCAGAAACTATTGGAGGAGACGCGGGTGATGATACAAGACTTACTATTCACGAAACATCAGGAAACGTAAGTATAGGCTCAACAACAGAAGAAGGTAGATTATTAATAGCAGATTCAGGCTTAGGCTCTACCGATGGAGACAGTGTAACTAACACTGTTATGATGGGCGGCAGATGGGATTTATTATTTAAACAAATAAGAACTGCTAACGAGACTGATTGGAACAACACAACGGTTAGGTTGCAAGGAAGAGTAGATTCAACTAATATGCAAAGTATTGACTTTGCTACAGATGATAGCTACAATAGACATATAGATATTAATACAGCATCTAATTCTTTTAACACAAGGTTTACCCACGGTGGTAATGTAGGAATCGGAACAGTTTCTCCTAACTTTAGATTAGGCTTATCTAATGCGGCTGAGTTAACATCAGTTTATCAACAATTTACAAATGGTACAACTGGAGTTCAGTCAAGTGATGGTACGGTTATGGGGATTGATGCTGATGGTGATTTCATAATTAATAACCAAGAAGCTAAAGAAATTAAACTATACACCAGTGATTCCCAAAAAGTAACAATTGATTCTGGTGGTAATGTGGGAATAAACGACACTAGCCCCACTGCTAAATTAGACGTTGGTGGCTCTGTGCAAGGAAGTTCTTTTTATAATCTTGCAAATCCTTCTCCTATAATGTTTCCAGACGGTGGGACATATAATGGTACTTCAAGCGAAACAGGTTATATAGTAATAAAATTACCAGACACAGGTGGCGCCGGTCAAAATAATATGATGACTTGCTTGGTCAGAATATTTGACTATGCAACCAATGAATCTTTTGATGTTCGTTTTAATGGATACTTTTATGGAAGTACTTATCTGTGGACAAGAACTTCTGTATGGATAGACTCATCTGCAAATATAGATAGAAACTTTACAGTTCGATTCGGTAAAGAGCTTGGTAGTAGTGGAAATCAAGACAGGGCTGTAGTTACAATAGGAGAGGCATCAGGCACTTGGTCATACCCCAAAGTAGCTGTAATACAATACACGCCAGGACATTCTGAAGGTACGCAACCCCAAATATGGAATAGCGGTTGGAATGTTAGTGTAGTAGCAGATTATTGGGATGGAACAGATAATACTCTCGATGATACTATTATAAACAATCAGATTAATAACTGGAGAAGAAATGGGCAAGATCTTTATTATGGTTCTGGAACTGGCAACGTTGGGATCGGGGTAACTAATCCTGGAGTAAAATTACAAGTATTATCCGCAAGCGAACAGTTAACTAATTTTTCAAGTTCAACAGCAGATCAACTTGCATATTCTCAAATAAACGCAAGTTCAAGCACTACTGGTACAATTACAGCAGCGGCAGCTTTAGAGCTAGTTGGACAGGCTGATGGATCAGGTCACGGAAGACACGCTTGGATTGGTGCGGAAGGAACATCTAATACGACTTTTGAAACAAAATTAAAATTCAAAATAAGAGGAGAAACAGCTAGTGGCTATGATTGGTCAGGATCTGCCGAAGCGCCTACTATTATGACTTTAGAAGGTGACGGCAATGTCGGGATTGGGACTACGAGTCCTGATTATTTATTAGACCTTTATAAATCTACAGGAACATCTACCTCAACTACGGGAACTACGTTGCAAAGGTTATGGAATTATGTAGGTAGTGATATTAAGCAACAGAAAACATTTATAGATTTTGTTTTTCAAGATGACAACGCCAATGAATATCCACAAGTTAGAATAGGCGCTGAGGTTGGTCAAAATGGTGATGCAAATACCCAAATTAAAGAAGGTTCAGGTGCTTTTGTAGTTTACACAAATAACGCTACAGGAGATGGACCTGGCACACCAACTGGTTTAGCAGAAAGATTTAGAGTTGATTACAGCGGTAACGTCGGGATTGGGGAAACAAATCCAGCGGTACCCTTACATATTTCAAGAGATAACTCTACACAAGCAGAAAACATTGCTTTAATTTTAGACAATAACGCTACTGAAGACGGAACCCAAATAGGTATGTTATTTAGATGTATGACAGGTGGCGCTAATACAGATTTTGAAATATATGGCGAGGCACAATCCTCGAACACTATGGATTTAGTATTTGAATCAGATGGATCGGTTGAAAGAATGAGGTTGAAGGCTGATGGTGATTTACAAATATCAAGATACTTAGAACATTTAGGAGACACGAACTCATATTTAGGTTGGAGTGCAGCGGATGATTTTAGAATTTACACTGGTGGTCGTGAATTGTTAAGATTAGATGAAGGAACTGATCCTGATGTTTTAAATTTTATGTCAACTAACTTTTCAATGTCCACAGGTGGAGAATTAAAACTTCTTAACAACGGTGGAGCTAAAATTATATTTAGTGGTAATGGGGCTAATCCAACGAGTACAGAAGCATCTATATATGATCAATCTGGTGTTGGGCTTACACTTTCAGCGCATAATGTTTCGATAAGAAATTATGACGGTACCAATATGATAGAGTCTGCAAGATTCGTACACGATAAATTAACTTGTGCTGGAGATGTTATAGGTTATGGATCACCTTCTGATGTTAGATTAAAAGAAAATATAAAACCAATTGAATCAGCATTAGATAAAGTAAGTAAATTACAAGGTGTTACATTTGACTGGAAAAAATCTGACAGTATATTAGATATAAAAAAGGACGTAGGGTTTATAGCTCAAGATGTTCAGAAAGTTGTACCAGAGCTTGTAAGAGAAAATTCAGATGGTATGTTGTCAATGAGACATCAAGGTATAACTCCAATATTACTTGAAGCTATAAAAGAATTAAAAGCAGAAATAGAAGATCTTAAAAAAAAGATTAAATAATGGCTGTACCAACATCAGGAATACTTTATTTAGAAAAACTCGCAAGGGAAGCTTATTATGGCGACTATAATGGTAGTCAGAATGTAGGAACTGTCTCTTTATTTGATATAGTAAATGGCGGTCAAGCTAAAGGATCAACATTAAATTATCCTACAATAAATAGAGATTGTTTACCAAATCCTACAGGCAGTTTAACAAATGATGCTACTGAACCTTGTTCACAAGGGTTAGATGTATGTTTTATTATTGATTATACCGGTAGTATGGGGGGTGTGATTGAAACTGTAAAAGATGGTCTTGCTGATGTAATAGCACATATAAACACAGAATCAAGTAGCAACTATAGATTATCAATGATTACTGTAGATGAAGTTGGAGGAGAAGGTGGAGGTTCAACACCAAATTATGCATCGTGTACGCAGTATACTAGTTTACCAACAGCTCAAAAATATAGTAACCAAGGTACTAGTGGGTTATATCAAATAATAACTGCTTGGGAAATGTTTCCTACATCTACTACTAATAATTCAACCTCATTTACAACAGCAGTAGATAATTTAAACGGAGGAGTATCAGGAAGCTCCTGTATTCAATTAGGTAGTGGCGTGGGTGAGCCAGAACCAATGGATATAGGGCTTGGTTTAGTTATTAATTCTACAAATTTTGTAAACGATTTTAGATCAACCGCAGCTAAATATATTATTATGATTACTGACGCTCCTCCAGGTGGAGGAGATGATGCTTTTACACAAGCAGATTATGATGCATTGCAAGTTTTAACGGCTACTTCTATATTTAGAGGTATTAAGGTATTTGTATTAGGATTGGGTGTTAATTCTAATATTACGGTAAGCGGAACAGTAAGATACCCTTGGAGAGAGTTAGCGGTTCAAACGGGAGGAACTTGGAATACAACATATGATACAACGGATGTAGAGGCTGATATAACTGTTGCGTGTGATGAAAATGGCGCTTTTACTCCTTACAAGTTTTCGGCTTGGTATGGATACGATAAAGATTGTACGTCAGGAATTAAATCTTTTAATTCATCAACTGTTCAAACAAGCGAGTCGAATGCGTGTTCTTCTACAATTAATCAAACGTATTATCATAATGGATCTTTACCTGGACCAGGAGTTGGTGATACTTGTTATATAAATCAAAATCAAACAACAGTGTTGACAGCTGGTTATTATTTAACATCTTCTAACGGTGGAATTAGAATAACAGGAACGGCGGGTGCTGTTGCTTCTTCATTTACTTGCACAACACTTACCGCAAGACTTGTAACTCCAGTTTCTTATCCTAAACCCGTTTTTGCTTGTGGTCAAACAATGAACGTTACAAGATATTTTACAGGATTTAGTGTTGGTGATAATGTCTATACAAATTCTTCTGGTACTGTGCCATTACTTAATGGTAATTATGCTTGGGAAAATTTAATTAGCGGTGTTAGGTTTACAGTTGCAAACAACACTGGTGAAATAACATCAACGTCAATATGTTAATATGAAAATAAAAGAAACTAAAATAAAAAAATATAACGGTAAAACTTTTAAAGTAACTAAAGTTAATGGAGTTTCTACAATGACTTTTAGTAATGGGGATTGGCTAGAAAATAAAGAATATTATGGTAAAATTTTTTTAGGAGATTGTTTAAGTTGTGAAAAAATAAATAAATTATATAAAAATGCTGTTTTTGATAAAATATTAATAGCTGGTTTAGGTATGGGTTTATTGCCTAATTATGCAAAGCATATAAAAAACTGTAGTGTTGTAGATGTTATAGAGCAAAATAAAGAACTTATTAATTATGTAGATTATTTAGATAATTCTATAAATATAATAGAGGCGGATGCATATAACTATATTCCTTCAAAAAAATATAACTTAATTATATTTGATTTATGGTGGAATGAAAAAGATGTAACTTTAAAAATTCAAAAAAGTTTAAAAAAAATTTATAAAGAATATTTAGAAAATAGCGGAAAAATTATTTTTCCCTTAATAAATAAATAAAAATAAACATTAACTTTACAAAAAAAAAACAATGGCAATTATTTATAAGTGGGACATCCCAGCAATGAATGCTCACATTCAATCAGATGGGCAAGACAATGTAATTTATACGGTACACTGGAGATACACTGGCTCTGAAGAATCTGGAGGAAAAATTTATTCATCAACTAGTATCGGAACACAGAGTTACACTTACGTAGCTGGAGATCCTTTTGTACCTTACGAGAATACAGAAGCTTTTGAAAATATAGTTATCGGGTGGTTAGAAGGATCGTTAGATGTACCTGCAATGCAAGCTGGAATAGCCGCGAAGATAGAGTCTCAAATTACACCAGTGAACGAAAACTTATATTTTACCTGGATGAATCCAGTGCCACCTATACCACCTGCTCCTGAACCAGAAACTGAAGAAGAGGAAGAAGTTGATGGAGAGTAAATAATATTTATTATATTTGTATATAAATTTAATCTAAAATAATCTAAAATGTCAAAAAATTTAACACCAGAAGAATTACAGAACTTACAAGCTCTTAATCAAGAATTTACTCAAGTAAAACTAAAGTTAGCTGATTCAGTTTATCAACAAGTTTTATTTACTAAAGACCTGGACACAATAAGAGGAAAGTTTTCGTCTGTTGAAAAAGAGTTATCAGAAAAGTATGGAGCTAATTCTGTTATTGATTTAGCAACTGGAGAAGTAAAAGAAAATCAACCAGCTGAAACAGCAGAGGTTGTAGAATAAAAACAATATTTATGGCAAGAATTAGCAACACATCATCATATCCAATAATAACTCCAGACGGTGCTGACTATTTTATATTGACTGATGCTGAAAATGACAATGCAACAAAAAACTGTTCTATAAGTAACTTACAATCTTACTTAGGAGTAGATACAGTAAAAGTTAGTGTTGCAATTTCACCAGCTAACTTGCAAGTTTTATCAACTCCATATACAATTATAGCCTCACCTGGTGAAGGATATACATATGACATTACAAATGTTTCTGTGTTTATGGATTTTAACACTACTGTTTTTGATTTTTCTTCGGATGCTAGTTTAAAAATAGGATCTTATGTTGCTGGTACAATACCACAATCGATATTAAATTCAACATCAGATGTAGTGTATAAAATACAATCTGTTAGCGGCATATTAGCTGCTGACACACCTATAACTTTATCAGGTGGAAATGCTACAACTGGAGATGGTACTCTTTACATAAATATTACTTACAGAAAATTAAAATTAGATTCTACATTTTAATTAAATGGATATTAGAAAAATTTCTATAGGAGCAGACTATAAGTCTAGTGCTATGCATTACATAGCTGGACAGGAAGTTCTTGGGGGAAATTATAAAATTCATTTAATTCAAAAAGAAGCAAATATAAATTCTTATAAAATTTGGATTGAAAGATCTAATGAAGTTTTTTTATGGAAAGAATTTAATTCTAATATTCCTATTTCAATCGAATATAATATAAATTTCTAATGAAGTCACCTTTTTATTTCATTGTAAAACCTTACAATGGAAGAAGGTATGATAATATAAAGAAGATAGGGGATATGAACTTAATAATGAGTTCGTCCAAAGAAGATCATACCGTTTCCAATAGGTTTGCAAAAGTTGTCAGTACTCCAATAAACTACAAGGGAGAAATTATTCCAGGGGATATTTTACTAGTTCATCATAATGTTTTTAAATTTTATAATGATATAAAAGGTCGTCAAAAAAGCGGTAAAAGTTTTTTTAAAGATGATTTATTTTTTATAGAAGAGGATCAATTTTTTATGTTTAAACATAAAGATAAATGGAAATGTCATTCTAAATATGTAATGATAAAACCAATATTAAAAAAAGATTCTTATATTAAAGGTTCTAATACTGAAGAACCATTAACTGGTATTATAAAATACATAAATTCTGAGCTATTAGAAAAAGGATTAAAAGAAGGTGATACTATTTGTTTTCAGCCTGAAAGTGAATATCCTTTTATTGTAGAAGAAGAAAAATTGTATAGGATGTTTACTAATAATATAACTATGGTTTTATAATATGGACGTTAAAGAAATAAAGCTACAGATAATAAAAGCAGGAGAAAAAGCTGTTATACAACTTATTAAGGTTGCTGAAGAGCATATTATTAAATATGGAGAAGATGATGAGTTAGCAGCTGATAAATTAAAAAATGCAGCAGCAACAAAAAAACTAGCAATATTTGATGCTTTTGAAATATTAACTAGAATAGAAGAAGAAAAAAATATAATAGAAGGAATTAACAAACCAACGAATAATAAGTCTCAAGGATTTGCAGAAAGAAGATCAAAATAGCTTATATGTAAAATTACCAAACTACATACCAAAAAGTATTGTTACAAATAAAAACAAGGCTAAGACTTGGGAGTACGGGTATAATGAAAAATATAATGTTGTTGTAATATCTAAAAATGGAAAAATAGGAGATGTTATTTCTATAAATGGTTTAGTAATTGGGTTACCTGAAAAACCAAAAAAAGTATACAAAAGATCTGAAACCAAAGCGGAACAATATTGGGAATCTTTTGAAGTTCCTTCTTTGCTTAAAAAAATACCAACAATATTTCAATGGAATCAAACCTCGCCTAATTTTAAAAATCAGTGGGTAGAATATATTGAGTCGGAGTTTGATAAAAGAGATGAAGGTTTTTGGTTTATGAACAACGGTAAGCCTACATATATTACTGGTTCTCATTATATGTATTTGCAGTGGACTAAAATTGATATTGGATTACCAGATTTTAGAGAAGCAAATAGAGTTTTTTATATTTATTGGGAAGCTTGTAAAGCAGATAAAAGAAGTTTTGGTATATGCTATTTAAAAATTAGACGTTCTGGATTCTCATATATGGGTAGTGAAGAATGTGCTAATATAGCTACAATATCTAAAGATTCTAGGATAGGTATTTTATCTAAAACAGGGGCTGATGCAAAAAAAATGTTTACTGACAAGGTAGTTCCTATATCTAATAATTATCCTTTCTTTTTTAAACCAGTTCAAGATGGTATGGATAAGCCTAAAACAGAATTAGCTTATCGTGTACCAGCGTCAAAGATTACTAAAAAAAATATGTATGAAGAAGACGATGAACAGATAGAGGGATTAGATACAACTATTGACTGGAAAAACACAGGAGACAACTCTTATGATGGTGAAAAACTAAAACTACTTGTTCACGATGAAAGTGGTAAATGGGAAAAACCAAGTAATATTTTAAATAACTGGAGGGTAACTAAAACTTGTTTACGATTAGGTAGTAAGATTATAGGAAAGTGTATGATGGGATCTACATCTAACGCACTAGACAAGGGTGGTAACAACTTTAAAAAATTATATAACGATTCTTCTACAAATCAAAGAAACTCAAATGGTCAAACTAAAAGCGGGTTATATTCCCTTTTCGTCCCAATGGAGTATAATATGGAGGGATTTATTGATATTTATGGTATGCCAGTTTTAGATAACCCAAAAATACCCAAGCTGGGTATTGATGGAGAAATGATCACTAAAGGTGCTGTTACCTATTGGCAAAATGAGGTAGACTCTTTGAAAAATGATGCAGATGCATTAAATGAATTTTATAGACAATTCCCAAGAACAGAGTCACACGCATTTAGAGATGAAAGTAAGCAGTCTTTGTTTAATTTAACAAAAATATATCAGCAAATAGATTACAATGATTCTTTAATAAAAGACAGATTTTTAACTAGAGGTAATTTTAGTTGGAAAAATGGAATTAAAGATGGAGAAGTTTTATGGAGTCCAGATAATAGGGGTAGGTTTTTAATTTCTTGGACACCTAAAAAACAATTGCAAAATAATAGTTATATTAAGAACGGCAGAAAGTTTCCAGGTAATGATCATATAGGTGCATTTGGTTGTGATAGTTATGATATATCAGGAACTGTTGGAGGTGGAGGATCTAATGGCGCTCTTCACGGAGTTACTAGATTTAATATGGATGATGCTCCTAGCAATGAGTTTTTTTTAGAATATGTAGCTCGTCCTCAAACTGCTGAGATATTTTTTGAAGAAGTGTTAATGGCTTGTGTGTTTTATGGTATGCCTATTTTAGTTGAGAATAATAAACCTAGATTACTATATCATTTTAAAAACAGAGGCTATAGAGGGTATAGTATAAATAGACCTGATAAAGCATATAATAAATTGTCTAAAACTGAAAAAGAGCTAGGAGGTATACCAAATTCAAGCGAAGATGTTAAGCAGTCTCACGCTGCTGCTATAGAATCTTATATAGAAAAATATGTAGGAATTGATTTTAGTGGAGATTATAGAGACCCTGATTTAATTGGAAATATGTATTTTAGTCGTACTTTAGAGGATTGGGCTAGGTTTGATATTAATAATAGAACTAAGTTTGATGCAACAATTAGTTCTGGGTTAGCATTAATGGCTATACAAAAGCATTTGTATCAAGCCGTTAAAAAAGAGTCAAAAATAAAGTTTAACTTTGCAAGATATGACAATAAGGGAAGTTACAGCAAAATTATAAGGTAAATGCAAGATGTAAAAATAGACATTAATCCTATGGGTTTTCCAAGTCAGTTTGTTTCTGATTCAACAAAGAAGACTCTAGAGTTTGGATTACAAATAGGGCAAGCCATACAATACGAGTGGTTTAGAAAAGACGGAAATACAAATAGGTTTTACAATCAATGGGGAGACTTTCATAGGTTAAGACTTTATGCTAGAGGCGAACAGTCTGTATCTAAATACAAGAACGAGTTAGCGGTAGATGGTGATTTAAGTTATTTAAATCTTGACTGGACTCCTGTTCCTATAATTCCAAAGTTTGTAGATATTGTTGTTAACGGAATGTCAGATAGGATATTTCAAGTAAAGGCGTATGCACAAGACGCTATGTCTATGGACAGAAGAAATGAGTATCAGCGTATGATAGCTGCTGATATGGCTTCTAAAGAATTAATTACACAAGTAAATAAAGATTTTGATGTTAATGCTTTTTCTAGTAATGTAGATGAGTTACCTAACGATAGTGAGGAATTGGCTCTACATATGCAGATGAAATATAAACCATCAATAGAAATAGCAGAAGAAGAAGCTATAAATACTGTATTTGAAGAAAATAAATATTTAGAAATAAAAAGACGTTTAGATTACGATCAAACAGTTTTAGGTATATCTGTAGCTAGACATTCTTTTTTACCTGGTGATGGAATAAAAATAGATTATGTAGATCCAGCTAATTTAGTTTATAGCTATACTGAAGATCCTCATTTTAAAGATTGTTTCTATTGGGGTGAAATAAAAACACTACCAATAATTGAATTGAAGAAAATAGATCCAACTCTTACTAAAGAGGATATGGAAGAAATTTCTAAGTACAGTCAAAGCTGGTACGATTATCACAATACATCTCAGTTTTATAATAATAGTTTATTCAGTAAAGATAGCGCTACAGTTTTGTTTTTTAATTACAAAACCACAAACACATTTACTTATAAAAAGAAAATTAATAATGTAGGTGCTGAAAAAGTTATTGAAAAAACAGATGATTTTAATCCTTCTGTTGAAATGATGGAAGAGGGTAAGTTTAAAAAAGTTTCTAAAACTATTGACGTATGGTATGAGGGAGTTATGGTTATGGGTACTAACATTATGCTGAAGTGGGAAATGGCAGAAAATATGGCACGACCACAATCAGCTAGTCAAAATGTATATCCAGAGTTTATAGCTTGCGCACCTAGAATGTATAAAGGTGTTGTTGAATCTTTAGTAAGACGTATGATTACGTTTGCTGATTTAATTCAGATTACACATTTAAAATTACAACAAGTACTTTCTAAGGTTGTACCTGATGGTGTTTTTATAGATGCAGATGGATTAAATGAAGTTGATCTTGGTACTGGAGCTGCTTATAATCCAGAGGATGCATTAAGAATGTATTTTCAAACTGGTTCTGTTATAGGTAGAAGCTATACTCAGGATGGAGATTATAATCAGGCTAAAGTTCCAATTCAACAATTAACAGCTAGTTCTGGTCAGTCTAAAATACAAAGTTTAATAGGTACATATAATCATTACTTAAATATGATGAGAGATGTAACTGGACTAAACGAGGCTAGAGACGGATCTTTACCTAATGAAAATTCATTAGTAGGATTACAAAAAATGGCTGCATTAAATAGTAATACAGCTACAAGACATATATTACAAGCAGGTTTAAGTATTACTCAAAATTTAGCAACTGCGTTGTCATCAAGAATAGCTGATGTTTTAGAGTATGCTGACTTTAAAGAAGAGTTTATAAACCAAATTGGTAAATACAATGTTTCTGTATTAAATGAAATAACAAATTTATATTTAAGTGACTTTGGTATTTTTATTGAGGTAACTCCTGATGAAGAAGAAAAAGCAATGCTTGAAAAAAATATTCAAATGGCATTGCAAAGAGATTCTATAAATTTAGAGGATGCTATTGATATTAGAGAGATTAAAAACTTAAAGGTTGCAAATCAAGTTCTTAAATTAAAAAGAAAAAGAAAACAAGAAGCAGAGGAAAAAGCAAAAGCAGCGGCAGCTCAACAGCAGGCTCAAATAAATCAACAGTCTCAGCAAATGGCAGCTCAAGCAGCTATGCAAAAACTACAAGCAGAAACACAAGCTAAGGTTCAATTACAGCAGAGCGATATGCAATTTCAAGTACAGAAAATGCAAGGTGAGGCTTCTATAAAATCAGAGTTAATGAAATTAGAGTTTGATCTACAAATGAAACTTAAAGGAGTTGAGGTAGAGGCAATGTCTAAAAGAGAGGATCAGAGAGAAACTGCAAAAGCTAAGAGAATAAGTCAAGCAAATACTGAACAATCAAAATTAATACAACAACGTAAAAATAATTTAGCTCCAGTTAATTTCGAATCTAAGGAAGATAGCTTAGATGGTTTTGATTTAGCGGAGTTTGAACCAAGGTGATAATATTATGCAAAAATTAAGTGGTCCTCAATTAAATCAAGTTCGTGAGGACTTTAATAATAGGGTTGAAAAGAAAAGTATTTTAGGTAAAAGTAAAAAAATTATATGGACATATAAACGTAGATATGGTAACATATAGTTCCTAAAATAATATATTTAAATAAATGTTAACTTTACAAAAATAAAATCAAATGGAATTTAAACAAGTAAAAGAGGTTTCTCCAATAGAAGAGAAATCCACACAAGAAGTTGAACAAGATCTTTTAGATAAGCACGAAGAAAGTTTAAAAGTATCTGATGTCAATAAAGATGTTTCAGAAACAAATAACGCTGTAGAAGAAACAATAGTAGAAGAAGATAAGGTAGAACAGGATATTGCTGATTTACCAGAAATAAAAGATGAGGATGTACTTTCTTATATTAAAGAAAGATATAATAAAGATATTTCTTCAGTAGATGAATTGTTTTCTCAACAACAAGAAAATAGTCCATTGCCTGATGAGGTTTCTAAATATCTAGATTTTAAAAAAGAAACAGGTAGAGGGTTTGAAGATTTTATCAAAGCTAATAAAAACTATGATAATTTAGAAGATGACCAGATACTAAAAGAGTATTATTCTTTAACTGAATCAGATTTAGATTCTGAAGATATTGAATATCTTATGGAAGATAAGTTTGGATAAGATGAAGAGGTGGATGATGATAGAGATATAAAGAAAAAAAATATATCTAAAAAAAGAGAACTTGCAATAGCTAAGAAATATTTAAGTAAGCTATCGGAAACATATAAAACTCCTCTTGAGTCAAGTGGGGGTTCGTATTCGGAAGAACAACTTAAAGAAATCAGCGCTTACAAGGAATATGTTCAAAAGGCTCAAACTGAAGTAGAGTCCAACAAAAGAAAGTCTGAGTACTTTCAGAAAAAAACAGAT
>Ga0187217_1000644_pt1 | contig 14413 bp, 10 predicted proteins | sample 15SPOviralmetaG_FD_130165 | JGI IMG/M metagenome (GOLD analysis project Ga0187217, IMG submission 130165) | Marine viral communities from the oligotrophic San Pedro Time Series (SPOT) site, San Pedro Channel, CA, USA - 15 SPOT_SRF_2010-09-15... | ecosystem: Environmental > Aquatic > Marine >... | reverse complement strand
TTGTATAGATGATGGAAACTTTGTAAGTGTTGGTGGTAATAGTGCTGCTCCTGGTGAGATAAGAATTTATGAAGATACTGATTTAGGTGCAAACTATACAGGTTTTAAAGCAGGTAATTTAACAGCAAGTGTTGCTTATCAATTACCTCTTGCAGATGGTTCTTCTGGTCAAGCACTTGCAACTGATGGTTCTGGTGTGTTATCATGGACAACAATTGCTACTAATACACCAACTTCTGCTGATGGTCAGGCACTTGGTTCTACTTCGTTAGAATGGTCAGACTTATTCTTGGCAGATGGTGCTGTCATTAACTTTGGTGCCGATCAAGATATAAACTTAACTCATGTACATAATACGGGTTTAACAACAAATGCTGACTTTACGGTTGGTGATGATTTATTTGTTTCTGGTGGTCTCATTGATCTTAAAAACACAGGTACAGTTTCAACAATAAAATTTTATTGTGAGAGTTCAAACGCTCATGCACAATCACTTGTAGCAGCGCCACATTCTCAAGGTGCTACTAACACTCTTACATTACCTGATGGTAATGATGGCGTTTTAGTTTCAACAGTTTCAACTGCAACTCTAACAAACAAAACACTTACTGCTCCTACTCTTACAGGTACGGCTGTAGTAGCATCCTTAGACATCTCTGGAGACATAGATGTAGACGGAACAACTAATTTAGATGTTGTTGACATTGATGGTGCAGTAGATATGGCAAGTACACTTCAAGTAGACGGTGCGATTACAACCTCTGATGGTATGGTAATTACAACTGCTGGTGTTGATCCACAATTAACAATTATATCAACTGAAGCAGGTGGAACTGCATCACCTATAATTGATCTTTATAGAAATTCCAGCTCCCCAGCTGATGGTGATGTTTTAGGTCAATTTAGATATTATGGTGAAAACTCTGCTGATGAGAAAATAGAATATGTAAGAGTAAAAGGTGCTATTGCTGATGTTACCGATGGTGATGAAGGATCTAACTATACTATTACAACTTATACTGCAGGTGCCCAATATGGCAGATTAAACATTTTAGAAACTGAAACTGTATTCAATGAAAATAGTGCAGACATAGACTTCCGAGTAGAATCGGATGGCGTTGATAAGATGTTGTTTGTTAATGGCGGAACTAATACTGTAAGTATAGGTGGTGAGGCTACACCTTTAGGTAGACTTCATGTTTTCACTGCTGATAGTGGTGCAAGTGCTCACGCCAATGCAGATGAGTTAGTTGTAGAAGGTTCAGCACATTCAGGAATTACTATTGCTTCAGGAAATTCAAGCACTGGTACAATAGCTTTTGCTGATGACGGTGATACATTAGTTGGTCGTATTATTTATGACCACGCTAATAATGATTTGTCATTTGGTGTAGGTGGAGTTGCAGATAGAATACTTATTGCCTCTAACGGTTCTACAACAATTGCAACCCCTGATAATCTAGACACACTTACTTTAACTTGTACAGACGCTGATGGAAGTGCAGGACCAAATTTAAGAATGTATCGTAATTCAAGTTCTCCTGATGATGGGAATGATTTAGGAGTTATAGACTTTGAAGGTCGTAATGATGCTTCTCAAGATGTAGTTTATGCACAAATTAAAAGTTTAATAGTAGACCAAACAGATGGAACTGAAGATGGTAAATTAGAATTATACCATATGTTCAATGGATCACTTGCTCCAAGTTTACAATTAACAAATGCTGGAATTGTTATTAATGAATCAAGTAATGATATAGACTTCCGAGTAGAAACAAATGGACAAACACACGCTATCTTTGCAGAAGGTGGCACAGATAGAGTAGGTATTTTAAACAGTAGTCCACAAAAAGCTTTAGATGTAACAGGTGACGCTAAAGTGTCAACCGACTTAACTGTTGGTGATGACTTGTTTATGCTTAGTGATGCTGCTGTTATTCATTTTGGTGCTGATAGTGAGATAACTTTAACACATGACCATAATGTAGGTTTAATATTAAATACAGAAGGCACAGCTAATTCGTTAGCTATTGTTAGTGGTGATGATGATACTGCTGGTGGTCCATCTTTAAATTTAAAAAGAGATAGTGCAACTCCTGCTGATAATGATGGATTAGGTGCTGTTATATGGACAGGTAGAAATGATAACTCTCAAGACTTTCAAGCAGCTATTATCAAAGCACAAGCAAGTGATGTATCTGATGGTGAAGAAGATTCTTTCTTATACTTTAGAACAATGCATGCCGGTTCTGAACTGGAACACATGGCATTTCTTACAACTGAAACTGTTTTTAATGATCCTTCTAATGACATAGACTTCCGAGTAGAATCCAATGGTGACACTCATGCATTATTTGTTGATGGTGGTAACAATAGGGTAGGTATAGGAACTTCATCACCTGATTACACTCTCCATGTTAGAAGTATGGGTTCTCCTAGTAATGATACTATAATAGATATTGAAGCTAACGCTACTGATGGAAACTGTGGAATTCAATTTACCAATAGTGCAGGCACATTAAAAGGTCGTCTTGTATATGACACAGATGATAATACTTTGGCGACTACCGTAGATACAAGTGAAGTATCAAGATATATGTCTGGTGGACAATTTCTTATTAATAGGACTTCTTCAAATCAAAATGACCATGATAATGGAAAATTAGAAAGATTAGGTGTTACTGAAACAAGTAGTGTAAGAAACAGTTTATATCTATCTAATACGAGCGGAAGTTTTGGTAGTTATCATCAAAGAAACGATGCTACTAGAGCTGCAACAAGTGGTTTTGGTTTCTTTATTGGTTCTTCAGGTAATGAGTCTGATAACGAAATAAGAATGATGGGTGATGGCTCAATAAATTCAGATGGCGCAAATAATTTAGGATCTGGTGCTGACTATGCCGAGTATTTTGAATGGAAAGATGGTAACAGTTCTGATGAAGATAGACGAGGGTATTCTGTTGTGCTTGATGGCAACCAAATAGTTAAAGCAACCGATAGTGATGACGCTTCTAAAATTATAGGTGTTATATCAGGTAATCCGTCAGTTGTAGGAGATAGTGCTTGGAACAAATGGAATCAAAAACATCTTAAAGATGATTTCAATACTTATATTTGGGAAGATTATACTCAAACAGAATGGACTGACGCTGATGGAAACTTTATTTCACATCAAACAGATTTAATTCCTGATGGAGTTACTGCACCTGAGGACGCTGTTGTTGTTTCAAAAGAAGATGATGGTACTACTAATTTAAAAAGAAGAAAAGTAAATCCTGATTGGGACTCAACTGCAACTTATATTCCTCGTTCTGATAGAAAAGAATGGGATACAGTTGGTCTTGTGGGTAAACTAAGACTTAAAAAAGGACAACCAACAGGAACAAATTGGATTAAAATGAGAGATATCTCTGATACCGTTGAAGAATGGTTAGTTAGATAGAGTACAACTAAAGTAAAGAATAAAGGAAAACTATGGCACAGACAAAAGTAAGTTTAGTAGATTTAAATTCTAATGAGTTGATACTTGACTTAGATGGCGATACAACGCTACATTCAAGTACAGACGATCAAATAGATATTAAGATTGCAGGTGCAGATGACTTCACATTCACTGCTGGAGCCTTTAATGTTCTAGCGTCATCTCATGCTGTTTTTGCTGATAGTTCAGAAGCAAAGTTTGGTGCAGGTACTGATTTACAGATTTATCACGATGGTACAAATTCTTTTATTGCAAATAAAACTGGTGCATTAAAAATCGCAACAGAAACTTCTGGCATTGCAATCACACTAGGTCACACTACTTCTGAAGTTACAATTGCAGACAATCTTACAGTTACTGGAAATGCTAACATTGGTGGTTCATTAACTTTTGCTGATGGCAGTATTGCGCTTGCAGATATAGATATTGATGGTGGTACTGATATTGGCGCTGATCTAACAACTTCTGATCTAATAATTATAGACGATGGTGCTGGTGGTACAAATAGAAAAGCAGCTTTATCAAGAATTAATACACTAGTTCAAACTGCTGGTGGTTTTCCATTAACTGCTTTAGACATAGACGGTGGTACTGATATAGGTGCTGCGATTGTTGACGCTGATTTGTTTATAGTAGATGATGGTGCTGGTGGTACAAACAGAAAAGTTACTGCTTCAAGAATTAAAACATATATAGGTTCTACCACAGCTGTTGATGATTTAACACTCGGTGACGCTGCTGTAACAATTGCAACATCTTCAGGTAATATTACAATAGATGCTCAGGCAGGCGATACAGATATTATATTTAAAGGTACTGATGGTAGTTCAGATATAACAGCATTAACTTTAGATATGTCTGCCGATGGTGCAGCTATATTTAAATCCTCTGTTACTGCTGTATCATTAGATATATCTGGTGATGTAGATGTTGATGGTACAACAAATTTAGATGTTGTTGATATTGATGGTGCTGTTGATATGGCAACTACACTACAAGTAGACGGTGCTATAACTGGATCAAGCACTATTACTGGTACTAGTTTTAATGGTATTCCTTTCTTTAGTGATACAACAAATGGTTCTATTTACACCCACGATGTATCAGGCACAGATGATACAGCGGCTAATAATACTGCTTATGGACTAACAGCATTAGATGCAATTACAACAGGAGATAACAATGTAGCGATTGGTCATAATGCTGGTGGTGCAATAAATACTGGTGGCAATAATACATTGATAGGTTATCAAGCTGGAAGAGATATTACTGATGACACAAACAATGTAGCTGTAGGGTACAGAGCTGGTAGTAATTTATTACAATCACACAATATTATTCTTGGGTCAGACTCTGCTAGAGTTTCTACTTCATTGAACGATAGTATAATTATAGGTTCAAGTGCTGTTGGTTCTGGTATTGCAACTGGTAGTGCTAATATTGTAATAGGTAGAACGGCTGGACAAAATTTAACTTCTGCGGATAGCAACATTTTAATAGGTAAAGAAGCTGGTCAGGCACTAACTACTGGTGGTAACAATATATTTATAGGGCAAGATGCTGGTGATGATAACGATGCTGAAACTAACAATTTAGGAATAGGTAAAGGCTCACTCGGTGGTTCAATAGCTGGCGGTGAATATAATGTAGCTATTGGTAATAATACATTAGATGCTTTAACTTCAGGTGATTACAATACCGCTGTCGGTTATATTTCTGGTACTGCAATAACCACAGGTAGTAATAACACAGGAATAGGAAATCAATCATTAGAAGCTCTTACTACAGGTAGTGATAATACTGCTGGAGGTTCAGGTGGATTAAATGCACTTACTGAAGGTTCTAATAATGCTGCATTTGGTAGAGCTGCTTTAGGAGCTGTTACTACCGCTAGTGATAACACAGCACTTGGTAGAAGTGCTGGACTTGGAATTACTACTGGTACAGGAAATACTACAATTGGTACTTCAGCTGCTTCTGCTGGAACTATGACTGGTAATAACAATGTTGTTATTGGTAAACTTGCTGGTGAAGATATGACATCTGCTGACGCTAATGTGATTATTGGAGAAGATGCTGGTAAAAACCAAACAACAGCAGACAATAATATTTTAATTGGTCAAGGTGCTGGTGAAGCAATCACAACTGGTGGTGATAATATTTTTATAGGCACTAGTGCTGGTGATGGTCATGACGCAGAAACTAATAACTTAGGAATAGGTAAAGGCTCACTAGGTGCAGCAATTAATGGTGGAGAATACAATGTAGCTGTAGGTAACTTTACTCTAGATGCTTTGACTTCAGCTGACTATAATACTGCTTTGGGTTATCTTGCTGGGTCAGGTGTTAATACTGGTGATTCAAATACAATGATTGGTTACTATTCAGGAAGAAGTATTACTGAGGGTGTCGATAATATAACTATTGGTAGAGAAGCTGGTCAAGCAATTACAACTGGAGATTACAATACTTTGGTAGGTGGAAGTGCTGGTAAGGCTTTTGATACTGAAAACCATAATACTGGATTTGGATATGAAGCACTAAGAAGTGGCTCACTTGCTGGTGCAGAATACAATGTAGCTATCGGTAATTACACTTTAGATGCTATAACTTCAGCTGATTTTGTAACTGCTGTAGGTTATGACGCTGGTGGTGCTGTAACCTCAGGTGGCTATAATACTTTAATTGGTCATCAAGCAGGTCACGCTATAACTAGTGGAAATACTAATACAGCAGTTGGACATCACTCTTTAGGAACTAATACTGTTGGTGATAGAAATACTGCTGTAGGTTCTGGTGCATTAGGTACATTTAATCCATCTAGTAATACAGATGATAACAATACAGCAGTTGGCTATGGTGCTTTAAATGCTCTCACAACTGGTGTTCATAATATTGCAATAGGCGGATTAGCTATGGGTGGTGATCCTGGTCCAAGTACTGAAAACCATAACTTAGCAATAGGTATTAATTCAATGGGTGGAAACATTGCTGGTGGAGAATATAATGTAGCAATAGGTAACTATTCTGGTGATGCAATTACTTCAGGTGATAGTAATACATTAGTAGGTTATAATGTTGGAACATCAATTACAACTAGTGAACTTAATACATTTATTGGTTTTGATGTTGGTAAACAGCATTCAACAAATGCGGGTGGTTCTGTTAATACTGGTGTTGGAGCTAGTGCTTTACAAGCATTGACCACAGGTGGTCAAAATACTGCTCTCGGTGGTAACGCAGGGTATTCTTTAACAACTGCTGTTGATACAGTTCTTATTGGACACAACGCTGGAGACGCAATTGTTCTAGGTTCTTATAACACAGCAGTAGGTAAAGACGCATTAGGTGCGGCACAAGGTGATAGATATAATACTGCAATAGGTTTTGAAGCATTAAAAGTATTTAACACAGGTACATCAGTAAATGATACTGCAAACACAGGAGTAGGAGCTCAAGCTGGTTTAAGGGTTACAAGTGGTGCGGGCAATACTTTTATTGGTGCTGGTGCTGGTGATACAGCTACAACTGGTGGTAGTAATATTTGTATAGGTCAAGACTCAGATGTTAGTACAAATAGTACCTCAAACGCAATTGTAATAGGACAAACTATTGCTACAGTTGCTAACAGGGTTGCTATTGGTAAATCTGGTGCATTAATTTACGCAGATTTTGCTTCAAGTGCTACTTGGACACAATCATCAGATGAAAGACTAAAAGATAGTATTGAAGCAACTAATATTGGTTTAGATTTTGTGAATGAATTAAGACCAGTAACTTATAAATGGAAAGATACTACAACTATTCCTGAAGAATTAACAAAACAAAAAACAGAAGTAAATGCAAAAGACACAGAAACTTTACAATATGGTTTAATTGCACAAGAAGTTAAATCAGCTATGGATAAAGTTGGACACGACAAATTTACTGGTTGGGATTTAGATGAGGACGATACTCAATGCTTAAGAGAAGGGCAGTTTATTTACCCACTAATAAAAGCAGTACAAGAATTATCTGCAAAAGTTGACGCCTTAACTGCTAGAGTCACTACATTAGAGGGATAATAAACAATGGCAACGATACAAAATATCACCATTGACCAAGATTGTGATTTCACAGAAACATTAACAGTTAAAGATTCTACAGGTACAGTTGTTGATTTATCAAATGAAACAATCACTAGTAAAATGAGAAAGACTCACCTTTCTACTACAGCATTTGATTTTACAACTGCTAAAGTAAGTGCAACTGATGGTACTTGTTCAATCACAATGACTGACGCTGTTACTACTGGTCTTGCTGAAGGTCGTTATGTATGGGATTTAACAACAACTGATTCTTCTGGTTTAATTACTCGAAGAATTGAAGGAAGGGTTACCGTAACACCAAGCGTAACTAGGTAACTTTATGTCAGATGATACAACTCAAAGATATATTGATGGAGAAAAAAATTGGATTAATAATGTTATTGGAAAAGATTCGATTGTTGACAAAACAATTACGGGCAAAGTTAGTATTATTGAAGAAATAGATATTGACGCTGATATCGAAAAACAAATCACACAATTACAAGAAGCAAAATTAAAAGTTGCCGAAACTGAAATTGATCTTCTTACAAACATCTCAAAAAAACAAGCAATAGAAGAGGTTAATGTTCAAAGTGAACTAGGCGATTTCTTTTCTACAATCACTTCCGAAAAGAAAGAACTTAAAAGTAGAGTAAAAAAAGAAGAAGTTAAAATTGCTGAAGTAGAAAAATTATTTAAAGCACTTAACGAACCAAAAAAAGAAAAAAAGGTTAAAAAGAAAAAAGAACTTTTACTTGAACCTGAAAAAACAGAAAATATTGAAGATGTTGTAGTTGAGAATGTTATTGAAAAAACACCAGAAGAACTTACGGTTATAGATAAAGTATCAAAACAGCTTTCTGATATGAAGGTTGCAAAGAAATTAGATGAAGATAAGATTAAATCATTAGAGTCAGTTGATACTTTAGACAAACTAAAAAGAGAGTTTCTTAACTTCAAAGATATTGTTGCTAAACAAATGTCATTTACTGGTGGTGGCTTAGATACAAACAAGATTACTGCTGACTTGATGCCGACAACAGGATCAACTTTTGATTTAGGATCTGAAGATAGACCTTGGCGTAAATTATATTTATCAGGCGGTACACTTGTAGTAGGCGACACCGAAATTTCTGGTACTGAAATTGCACAATTAGATGGCGTCACGGCAGGCACAATTGTTGCTAGTAAGGCAGTCGTTGTTGACTCTAGTAAAGATATTACAGGATTTAGAAATATAACACTAACTGGTGAGTTAGATGCCGCAAGTTTAGATATATCAGGTAATGTTGATATTGATGGTACTCTAGAAACAGACGCTTTATCTATTAATGGTACGGCAGTAACCTCAACCGCAACCGAATTAAATATTCTAGATGGTAAAAGTTTTGTTGATGAAGATAATATGGCGTCAAATAGTGCTACGGCGATTGCATCCCAACAATCTATTAAAGCATATGTTGATACTTCGGTATCAAATGTAACTTTTCCTGTGTTAAACTTTACGGCAGATGATGAAAGTAATTTAAATATAAACTTAACAAACGAAGAAAGATTCACGGTTGCTGGGGGTACGGGCGTCGCTACGACTAGTAGTGGGAATACTATAACAGTTGCTATAGATGCCTCAGTTTTGACTACAACAACTGGTGCAACAAAGGCATTCTCAATCGCACAGGCTATCGCATTAGGATAAATACTAAATAGTAGTATAAGGAAAGAAAATTATGGCAACACCAACTACAAAAGCAACATTTAAAGAGTATTGTTTAAGATCATTAGGCAAACCTGTAATAGATATAAATGTTGACGAAGATCAAATAGATGACCGAATAGACGAAGCAGTTCAATACTTTGCACAATATCATGTGGACGGTGTTGAAAGAATGTATTTAAAATATCTAGTTACTGCTGATGATATTACAAGAATGACCACAGACGCTTCTGAATCGGTTACAGATAATTCAATTACGACTACATGGAAAAGAGCAGATAATTTTCTTGTAGTTCCTTCATCTGTAATTTCAGTTGTTAATGTGTTTCCTTTATCTGATAGATCAAACTTAAATATGTTTGATGTTAAATATCAATTAAGATTAAACGATTTGTATGATTTTTCATCTACAAGTATAGTTCATTATGAAATGACTATGCGACACTTAGATTTTCTTGACCATATATTAGTTGGTGAAAAACCAATGAGATTTAATCATCTATCAAATAGATTGTTTATAGATATGGATTGGAAAACAGATATTACAGCAGGTGAATATCTAATTATGGAAGTTTATCGTAAGTTAGATCCTGATACTTTTACCGATGTATATGACGATATATACTTAAAGAGATATGCAACAGCACTAATTAAAAGACAATGGGGACAAAATCTTTCTAAATTTAATGGTACGGCTATGTTAGGAGGAGTTACACTTAATGGTCCTGAATTATTTTCTACTGCTATTCAAGAACAGCAAAAGTTAGAAGAAGAAATTAGATTAAATTACGAAGAGCCGCCACATATGCAACAAGGATAATTGAATGCCAACTAATGTCTATTTTGACACAGGCACAACATCTGAGCAAAGACTATACGAAGATTTAATTATAGAACAGCTTAAGATATACGGCCAAGATGTCTATTACTTACCAAGAAAAATTGCGAATAAGGATACTATCTTTGGAGAAGATCCTGCTTCGTCTTTTGATGACTCGTACATTATTGAAAAGTAGGTTGACAATACTGATGGGTATATGGGCGAGCAAGTAATCATTAATAAGTTTGGTTTAGAATTACGAGATGATATTAAATTTACTGTTTCTAAATTAAGATGGGAAACTTTAATCTCTAACAATAGTGATTTAGTTGCTGAGAGACCTCAAGAAGGTGACTTAGTTTATTTTCCTACTACAAACGCATTTTTTGAAATACAGTTTGTAGAACATGAGCAACCGTTCTATCAACAAAGTGCATTACCTGTTTATAAACTATCATGTACTAAATTTGAGTACAGTTCAGAAAGAATTGATACAGGTATTGTAGAAATTGATAGTACTGAAGATTCATTATCTACTGATACAATGAACTTCCAGTTTAGTTTAGAAAATGAAACTGGATCGTTTGTAGTTGAAAGTGATATTGGTAAAATTGAATATCTTATCAATGAGAGCTTTACAATGGCAACTCAACAACCAGTAGATCAAGGACTAATATTTGAAGAACAGGCAGGTACAACAACATCATCAACAAGTGATGATATATTAGATTTCAGCGAAAGAAATCCATTTGGAGAGGTTGACGATTACTAATGTTTGGACAACACTTTTACCATAAACAAATTCGTAATACTGTAATTGCGTTTGGTACAATATTTAATAATATTAATATTAGGCGTTTGGACTCTAGCGGAAATCCATTGCAGAATATTAGAGTGCCTTTGTCATATTCACCAAAAGAAAAGTTCTTGGCAAGATTAGACCAACAAGCAGATTTAACTGGAGACGATTCAAGCGTGGCAATAACTCTACCTCGTATGTCATTTGATATCACTGGTTATTCTTATGACCCAGCTCGTAAGTTAAATAAAAATCAAAAACTTAGTAATGTAAAAACTAGTAGTGATACAACTAACTTGAATACACAATATTCTCCTGTACCATATAATGTAAATATATCTTTAAATGTATTTACTTCTAATTCAGATGACGGTTTACAAATTATTGAACAGATACTTCCATACTTTCAACCAGACTACACGGTTACAATGTATGAGAATAAAGATTACATGGATACAAAAAGAGATATACCGTTTATATTAAATGGTGTTGATTATGATGATAGTTATACAGGATCACTTACAACAAATAGAAGAATCATTTATACATTATCATTTACTGCAAAAATATATCTGTATGGTCCGATAAGTACAAGTTCTATTATTAAAAAAGTTTCAGCAGATTTATATACAGATATACAAGGAAATAGTCCATCTCGAAATGAAAGAGTTACGGTTACACCTAATCCAACTTCAGCAGATAAAGATGATACTTATACATATACAACTACTTTAGATTTCTTTAATGATGGATTAAACTATGATGAAAGCACAGGTGAAGATAAGTAATAATAAAAGGTTTACAAAATGAGTACAATTGATGATAAATTAAATGAAGTTTTAGATATAGCGGAAGAAGTATTTGAAGGAAAAAAAGAAGTTGCAATCGTACCTTCTACTACTCCTAAAAATACTGATCCAGATGTTGACTTTGAAACTGGTAGAGAAAATCTATACAAGTTACTTGCAAAAGGTAATGAAGCAATAGATGGTATTCTATCACTTGCAAAAGAGGGTGAACATCCTAGAGCATATGAAGTTGCAGGACAATTAATCAAAACAGTAAGTGAAGTTTCTCAAGACTTATTAGGTCTACAAGAAAAAATGAAGAAACTTAAAGATGTTCCTAATACAGGACCTAAAAGTGTAACCAATGCATTGTTTGTTGGTTCTACTACTGAATTAACAAAACTATTAAAGAAGAAAGACTAATGGATTTTTTTAGACCGAACATAGAAGAAAGAATTACTTTACCTTCTCCACCTCAAAGAGATGAAGATGAAATATCTCGTTTAAAAGATATTATTCGAAATCGAACTGCTGAGGATGTACAGTCTATAAGAGACCATGATGAAGTTCCGTTTTTTGCATTAAAAAAATATTGTGAAGATAACGGATTATTATTTCACGAAAACGAATTTGAAGATTTAGTGGAACAATCAACACCGATTATATTGCATTTTAAAAATATGTTTAATCGCAAAAGACCTAATGAGGTTGATAATAGAATAAATACATTACCAAGTAAAACAAATAAAACTCGTTCTTATCCAAGTGGACATTCAGCACAAGCAAGACTTGTTGCAAGATATGTTGCTGGTAAATTTCCTGAACACGAAATTGAATTACTTAAAAAAGGTAACGAGTGTGGTATGGGAAGAGTAAGAGCAGGGTTTCATTATCCTTCAGACAACGAAACAGGCATTCTACTTGGTGAAAAGTTATATGTATTTCTGAACAAAGATAATTATGAAAACTGAGCAATACTTAGGAAATCCAAATCTTAAAAAAGCACATTCAAAATCTCGATTTACAAAAAAACAAATTGAAGAAGTATTGAAGTGTTTGGATAACCCAAAATATTTTATAGAGAATTACTTAAAGATTGTAACCATTGATAAAGGTCTTGTACCTTTTGAGATGTATGACTTTCAAAGAGAGATGGTGGATACATTTCACAAAAACCGTTTCTCTATTTGCAAGTTACCAAGACAAAGCGGAAAATCGACAATCATTGTCTCCTACCTCTTACATTATGTTTTATTTAATGACAATGTAAATGTTGCAATCCTTGCTAACAAATCTTCGACTGCAAGAGATTTACTAGGCAGATTGCAACTTGCATATGAATACTTACCTAAATGGATGCAACAAGGAGTTCTCAACTGGAACAAAGGTTCTATTGAATTAGAGAATGGAAGTAAAATGATAGCCGCAAGTACTTCTTCAAGTGCTGTTCGTGGTAGTACATTTAACATTATCTTTCTAGATGAGTTTGCTTATGTACCAAACAATATTGCTGAAGAATTTTTTAGTTCAGTTTATCCTACAATATCTTCTGGTCAATCATCTAAAGTTATGATCGTTTCTACACCACACGGAATGAATATGTTTTATAAAATGTGGATGGACGCAACAAATAAAAGAAATGATTATGTTCCGATTGAAGTGCATTGGTCTGAAGTTCCTGGTAGAGATGAAGAATGGAAAGAACAGACAATACGAAATACAAGTGAGGCACAGTTTCAGACCGAGTTTGAATGTGAGTTCTTAGGTAGTGTTGATACTCTTATTAATGCAAGTAAAATTAAAACTATGGCAGTTGTTGATCCTTTAGTAAAAAGTTTGAATGGTACTTTAGATGTTTACGAAAAACCAATCAAAGGTAATATCTATGTAATGACAGTTGATGTATCAAGAGGTATTGGAAATGATGCTTCTGCATTTGTAGTTATTGACGCTACGAAAGCACCATATCGAATTGTTGCAAAGTATCGAGATAACGAAATTAAACCTTTACTCTTTCCAAGTGTTATGAAGAAAGTAGGTGACGCATACAATCAAGCATTTGTATTGATTGAGATAAATGATTTAGGTCAACAAGTTGCAGACGCTATGCAATTTGAATTAGAATATGATAATTTACTTATGGTCACACAAAGAGGAAGATCAGGTCAAGTATTAGGTGGAGGATTTAGTGGTAGAGGTAGTCAGTTAGGACTAAGAATGACTAAAGGTACTAAAAAAATCGGAACTTCTAATCTGAAAAGTTTAATTGAGGGAGATAAACTGATAATTCAAGATTTCGAAATTATTGCAGAATTATCAACTTTTATTTCTAAAGGAAAATCTTTTGAGGCAGAGAGTGGCGCTTCAGATGACCTTGTAATGTGTTTAGTAATATTTTCATGGTTGGCAAATCAACGATATTTCAAAGAATTAACAGATGTAGATGTTCGAGGACAGATGTTTACAGATCAAAAAAATGCAATAGAGGCAGATATGGCACCTTTTGGTTTTATAGATGACGGATTAAACGATCCAGAAGGCAATAATTCACAGTTTTATGACGATACAGGACAACTTTGGACACCAGTTTCTTACCGTAAAGGGGAATAGTGTAGTTTTGGTATACTATAAATATACACAAAGGGTTATAACTAAAATATAAAAACTTAATATTAAGGAGAACTAAATATGGCTTTTCAAGTATCACCAGGTGTTCTCGTAACTGAAAAAGACTTAACGAATAT
>Ga0187217_1000637_pt1 | contig 14554 bp, 25 predicted proteins | sample 15SPOviralmetaG_FD_130165 | JGI IMG/M metagenome (GOLD analysis project Ga0187217, IMG submission 130165) | Marine viral communities from the oligotrophic San Pedro Time Series (SPOT) site, San Pedro Channel, CA, USA - 15 SPOT_SRF_2010-09-15... | ecosystem: Environmental > Aquatic > Marine >... | reverse complement strand
ATGAATACCCCACAAGCGGATCAGCGGCTATCGGATCGGAGATTGTGACGTTTACTAGGTCGAACGACACAATCACGCTGACAGGTCGCTCTCAGGGCGGCTCAGAGGCTTCTACGCATAGCATCGATGACAGTTTCCAGCTTTGTTATGTTGTTGAGAATGGCGATATCGCCAATGTTGCCCGTGATTTGCTGCTTAATTATGCGGATGTTGATGCGAGTTATATCCCACGGTCAGATTGGATAGCCGAGGCTTCAAGGTGGCTGAGTAACTACACAATAAACACGATTATAACCAAGCCAACAGGTGTTGCCAAACTGCTTTCTGAATTGTCTAAATTTGGGACAATGTGGTGGTGGGACGATGAAAGTGCCAAGATTTTAATGAGAGCAAATAGGCCGCTAGACTATGACGAGACAGCCCCAGACTTATCTGACAACGCCACATTTATCGAGGATAAGACGGGCGTGACGGACTTGTATGATGAGAGGCTTTCGCGTGTTTTGTTTTATCATGGGGTTATTGATTACACTGGCAGCGTTACAAGTGGTGACAATTTTAGACGAGTTTCTGTGGCTATCGACGGAGAAGCCGAAAGTCAATTAGAATATGACCAGACGCAAACGCATGAAGTATTCACGCGATGGCTTGGCGAGGCTGGTTCTAATACCGTTGCGACGCCAGTTGTCGCTAGATTGCTAAATCGTTACCGAGACACGCCACGGGAAATTACGTTTGAATATGACGTCAAAGATGAGGCAGATGTTCAAGTTGCTTCTCCTGTCACGGTGCAAAGCCGATTGCTGCAAGACGATACTGGAAACAGCCTCCCCACAGAAATGCAAATCACTTCTATCGAGGAAGTTGTGCCGGGGCATAGGCTCAAGGCAAAGGCGCAAAGCTATCAATTTTCTGGGCGTTATGGATTTATAACGGGGAACGGACGCCCGACTTATAGTTCATCGACGGATTCTCAAAGGTCTAAGGGCACTTACTTTGTGGACGAAACCACGTTAGAGTTCCCCGACGGCACTGGCCCTTATTTGTATTTCTGAGGTAATTTAAAATGGCAACATGGACAGACCCATCAACGGTAAACACAGGCCCAAACGATCCTGTGACGTCAGAATTTGGAACGGCGGCGCTTGAAAACGCAGAGGCACTAGCAGAGGGAGCCAGCGGCGCTCCAAAGATTGCGACAAAGAACCAATCGGGACAACGCTCAACTGCGGGAAATGTAAATTTCACCGTTACAGGTTTCGGTGGAGCTAGATTCTATATAGGGGTTCGAAATACCAGTGATTTTCCTCAGACTTTTACCATTAATACGTCAACAGGTTCTTATGGAACCGCTCAAACATTAAAAAGTTTGGGTCAGGGAGCTAGTTTAACGCTGCATGGCTATATAAATTTTTCAGACGGTAGCTTCTTTTCAATAGATTCGATTGGGTTAATAACCACTGGAACTGTGACCAAAACGGGAGCGGTAAACTTGCTGCGCTTTACCGGAAGTTCGAATGTAATTTTTGGCGTTCACTTAATGGCAGATGGCGGCGAGTCGGCAACGTAATGATAAAGCAGGAGCTTTGAGATGTTAAAAACAGAACTGGAAGCTGAACTTTCTAGCGCACAAGATTTGATTGTGGCTCAGAATAAAGAAATAACAGAACTCAGAAACGCGACTTCTGAAAGCGCTACGATGTCTGATGCGGCTCAGATTGCATATTTGAAAGCAATGGTTGGGCAGCTAGAAAGAAAATTGCAACCATATCTTGCGAGTGAAAATGAAGAAGATAGCGCAGAAAGCTCCGATCCAGAGTGAAAGTTATTGCCAGTTTTGGATAGCGCGGTTTTGTGATAGAATACAAATGCAGATGAACTTTATGGAGGCCAGAAATGCCTACTTTTGACAATGGCGAAAGCGGTTTTAGCGTTCGCACTAAGATCAACGCCGCTATAGAAAAGGTTGACGGCACGGCTCCAATCACTGCCATAGACGTAAATGGTGGATCGATTGACGGCGCAATAATTGGCGCAAACGCTCCAGTGGCGGTTACAGCAACTAATCTGGTAGCCAATACAGACCTCACGATTGCGTCAAGCACGACGGTCACAGCTATCCTTGATGAAGATGATTTGGTTTCCGATAGCGCTACAGCGCTGGCAACACAGCAATCCATTAAAGCATATGTGGATTCACAAGTTGGAAGCACGGATGAATTGTCAGAGATTTTGGCTAATGGCAATACATCTGGCGCAAATAACATCATTATAAACGCCAGCCAGAAAATAACAGTCGATACTATTGACGAGACCACAGCGGACGGTGGCGTTACGATCGACAGCGTATTGTTGAAAGATAATGCAGTTGTTGCCGCCACTGGAACATTTACAAATCTCACGGCGAATAATGATCTTACTATTGCTGGAACTGTGACGGTCACTAGCATCTTAGATGAAGATAATATGGCTTCAGACGACCCGGCTGGCTTGGCAACGCAGCAATCAATAAAGGCTTATGTTGATGCACAAGTTGGAGCAAACAACGAACTCTCGGAGGTTCTAGCTAACGGAAACACTACGGGTGGAAGTGACATTATTGTTTCATCTGGTGACGTAATAACCACCAATACTATAAACGAAACAACGAGCGCATCGGGCGTAACTATCGACGGCATTCTTTTGAAGGATGGTGATATTACACTGAGCGGCTCTGTAGATGGTCGAGATATAGCCGCAGACGGAACAAAGCTAGACGGTATTGAAGCCAGCGCAGACGTCACAGATACAGCAAACGTGACCGCATCCGGAGCTTTAATGACAACGGGCGGCGCTATGACAGGCGCAATTTCAACGAACAGTACATTTGATGGTCGTGATGTAGCAACGGACGGGACAAAACTTGATACTATTGAAGCAAGCGCAGACGTAACTGACACGGCAAACGTAACAGCCGCTGGCGCTTTAATGGACAGCGAAATCACGAACCTCGATCAAGTTAAAGCGTTTGACAGCGCGGACTATGCTACTGCGGCCCAAGGCGCTACGGCTGACGCCGCTTTGCCAAAAACTGGTGGCGCTATGACAGGTGCTATCACAACCAATAGCACATTTGACGGTCGGAACGTGTCGGCTGATGGCACAAAGCTGGACTTTATTACAGTCACTCAGGCGGTCAATCTGGATCAAATGGAAATCGACATTGCCGCACTTGCGAATGGTATGGTCTACAAAGGCGACTGGGATGCTTCATCTGGCAGCTTCCCCGGATCAGGCTCGGCTCAGATCGGTTGGTTTTACTACGTCTCTGGCGCGGGAACTGTTGATAGCGTGTCTTTTGACATTGGTGATAACATTGTCGCTATAGCTGACAATGCGTCTGCCACAACATTTTCTGGCAACTGGTCAAAGCACGATCAGACAGATGCCGTCCAATCGGTTGTAGGCCTCACTGGGTCAATTGCAAAGTCATCGCTGTTGACTGCGTTGAACGTAGAAGATGGGGCTGACGTAACCGATACAGCCAACGTAACAGCCGCTGGCGCATTGATGACAACTGGCGGCACAATGTCAGGCGACATAAATTATGGCTCTAGCAGTGCCATATTCGGAACTAGCCCAAACACTCTGAGCATCTATAACGACGCCAGCAACAGTTACATCGATGAAACTGGAACAGGAAACCTTCGCGTCCGTGGGAATAATATACAGCTAGAGCAAAGTACAGGCGGCGAGTTGTACATGCAAGCAGCGGCAGATGGCACGGTTCGACTGTATTACGACGGACAACAGCGACTATTCACAAGCACTAGCGGCATTCAAGTCGAATCAGACAGCGCAGCGGCTCAGATAATTATTAAATCAACTGAGGGTGGGGCTGGTGATGGCCCTCGCCTTGATCTTTATCGTGCAAGTGCCACCCCCGCCGCTGACGATGATATTGGTCAAATTTATTTCTCTGGCGCGAACTCGGCTGGCGGCAAATCACAGTATGCCAAGATAGACACATTCATTGAAAATGCCACAGATGGGGCAGAGCAAGCACGTCTTGATATTAATCTTTTATCGGCTGGCTCTGGCATTAACATGTTCCGTCTCCGCACTGATACTGGCGGTGCAGATGGCGAGGTCGTTATTAATGACTCCAGCAACGATGTCGATTTCAGAGTTGAGAGTGATAATAGCGGAAGCGCTCTAATGGTTGACGGAGGGACAGGTATTGTCTCAATGAGCCAAGGCTTGAACGTAACTGGTAAGCTAGAAGTCTCTGCAAATAACAACGGCGGTGCAAAGGCAAATTACATTCGCATTACTGACACTGACACCAGTGCAAGTGCGAACAATCAGCAAGGTGGCATAGAGTTCTTCACGAATGATGTTACGCCCGGCATTGCTGCAAGTATTGAGGTTTTGTATGCGGGTACTGGCGGCGGCGGTGAGATTACTTTTAACACAAACGCTTCCAGTTCTGGAACCTTAACGGAAGCGGTAAGGATAAATGAAACAGGTGATGTTGGGATTGGAACATCATCGCCCAACACATACTCTGGCTACACTGTATTAACGCTTGATAACGCAACGAACGGCGGCATTATTGATTTTGAGCGTGGCGGTAATTTAATCGGTGAAATTTTCAGTTTTGACTCTAGTACGTTTGCGCTCTCCGCTGTTGGTTCAAGGGCGATCAACTTTAGCACTAATAGTTTGGAGCGTATGCGCATTGACAGCAGCGGTAATGTTGGGATTGGCACAATCAACCCGACTGTTTTGCTTGATTTAGAAAGCGCAAGTCCGATTATTCGGCTAACAGACAGCGATGCTTCTGGAACTCCAGAGTGTCAAATCTCTGGTGCGGGTGGCGATTTAATCTTTGATGCCGACAGAGATGATGAAAAAGCCAGCAGCGTAATGTCGTTTAAGGTAGACGGCTCAGAACGTATGCGCATAGATGCCAACGGTGTGGCTACGTTTAATAAAAAAATAATTGTTTTAGCGGCTGATGGTGTAGCAGACGCAGATTATGTTGCGTTGTTTCAGAACCAAGAAGCTACTTCTGGCCAAAACTTTGGGGTATCTATTGCTGCTGGGACTAGCACTGCTGATTTTGCTCTAAATGTAGTTAACGGTGCTGCCAATACCGCCTTGTTGCGAGTAGATGGAGTTGGGAATACTTCTATTAGCGGAGATGCTGCTATCGGTGGGACACCTCTCGCTGGTCGAGAGCTATCTGTAATAAGCGCAGCTTCTACACAAATATCAATTCAATCTGGAGCAAGCAATGCGTCCGTTCTAAATATGGGTGATACGGATGACGACAATATTGGAAGGATAGAATACAGTAATTCCGACGATGAAATGGTGTTTCGGACAAATGGCGGAGACCGTATGCGTATCGACAGCGGCGGGCGCGCACTTATTGGTTATACTAGCAGCAACGGTAATTCATATAAGTTGCAAGTGAACAGTCAGATTTTTGCGACAAGTTCAACGATTGCCACATCAGACGGGCGCTATAAAGAAAACGTAACGCCCATAACTGGCGCTTTGGACTTGGTTTCCGCATTGAACCCCGTCCACTTCGATTGGATGCCTCATTCGGTTCACGACTTTGACACTGAGAACACACAAATCGGCTTTATTGCACAAGAGGTTGAGCAAGTATTGACTGACAAGCCTTACCTTCGATCTATCGTTAAATCAAACACCTGTGTTATAACACCACAAGAAACTGATGAAGACGGTAACGTCGTTACTGAAGCGATTACAGAGGATTTTCTTGGTATTGCAGAGGGTAATCTAGTGTCGCTCCTAACCGCTGCGCTACAAGAGGCACTTAGCAAGATCGACAGCCTTGAGGCCAGAATATCCACACTCGAAGCGTAATTAATTTTAACCCCAACCGAAAGGAGATCAACATGACTGAAGAAAAAAAGGTCACTATTGATGATATTGAATACACTCAGGACCAATTAAGCGATGAAGCGAAAGGGTGCATTAATCACATTCAATCGCTCGATCAAAAAATTGGCTCCGCTCAGTTTAATCTGACACAATTGCAGGGTGGTCGTGAGTTTTTTATGGCTAGATTGAAGTTAGAATTGGAAACGCCACAAGATATTGCGGCTGAATAAATGGAAATTAACGCGCTCATAAATGTTTGTCTCACTGCCGCTGTTGGTGGGATTGGATGGTGGTTAAAGTCCCAACATTCGGAGCTTGGGCGCGTTTCTATACTGCTCAACAAAACGAGAGAAGAAGTCGCGAAAGAATATGTAACGAAGTCCGATAGCACGACAGTTATGGGCCAGATCGTTTCGCGCTTTGATCGTATTGAGGAAAAAATAGATAGGCTGATGGAACGGTAAGTTATGGACCCTATAAGTGCAATTGCTGCGGCAACAGCGGCCTTTCAGGGTATTAAAAAAGCAGTTGATGTGGGCCGGGATATTTCGTCAATGTCTGGCACAATAGGTCAGTGGTCAAAGGCCATGTCTGATATTGACTACATGGAAGAAAGAGCGCGAAACCCGCCAGTTTATAAGCTTTTCTCCGACACTGAGACTGACGTAATTGAGCTTTGGGCGCATAAACAAAAAGCGAAAGAGATGCGGGAATCTCTGAAATCCCATATTTCTTGGACGTATGGACCCAGCGCTTGGCAGGAAATTGTAAAAATGGAGGCCGAGCAAAGAAAGATACAGAGGGACTTAGTATACAAGAAGCAGGAGTTTATAGATAACTGCGTGAACGGTATTATTATCGGGCTGTTGCTTATTGGTGGAATAGCTTCTCTGATTTTTGTGTTGTATTTGTACAACGAAAGAAACGGTAATTACTGATGTGGATTTTGGTCTGGTTTATGTTCACGAATGGAACGCTCGAACATTATGATCTAGGCCATTTTCGAACAGGTGAGGCGTGTCAGACGGCTCTGGATGATGCCAAGGTGTTGGTTACAAGTAGTACAATAGCGGTTTATTGTTTTGAGGTTGCACCAGAATAAGCACGGGAAATATGTGGTATATGACAAATCGGGAAAAGTTGTTATAATAACCAGAGATAAACGTGCAGCGGAGTATTTCGTAAATGGTAAAAGATCAATACGACCTCAACTCAAACGGCAAGATTGACGCGGATGAGCGTGAATTTATGATGGAAGATCGTCGGCTGCGAATGGAGGATCAGAACGCCAAGAGAGACACGCAGAGGCGGCTGACAATAGCATGTGCCGCTGGGATGCTGCTTTACCCTATAATTATTGTCTTGGCTGTATGGGTCGGGTTGGGCAAAGCTGCGGAGCTAATTACAGACATAGCGAGTGTTTATGTGATTGGCGCAAGCGGAGTTGTTGCAGCATATTTCGGGTTCAATGCAATGGAGAACAAAAATGCTACAAGCACTGATAGGCCCAGTAAGTAATCTCGCTGGCGCGTGGCTGAAGGGCAAAGCTGATAAGCAAGCTGCGGACACTAACCTCAAGCTGGTAGAGGCAGAGGCGAAAGCTACTATTATGAAATCGGCAGCAACGTCTGAAGCCGATTGGGAAAAGGTAATGGCGCAGGGGAGCCAGAACTCTTGGAAAGATGAGTGGCTGACGATCCTGTTTAGCATTCCGCTGATATTGGCGTTCTGTGGCGATTGGGGCCGAGGGATCGTTGCCGCTGGATTTACTGCGCTGGAGTCCATGCCAGATTATTATCAATACACGCTCGGCGTTATCGTAAGCGCATCTTTCGCGGTAAGGTCAGCTACAAAATTCTTTGGCGGTAAGCGGTGATGGAAAATTTAAAGCTTCCAGTTGCACTTGTTGCGGCAATGGGCGTCCAGCTTGCTGGTGGCGTCTGGTGGGTATCACAGCAAGCGTCAACCATATCAAGCCTTGAAGAAACCGTTAGCCAGCTTGGATCGAGAATGGCAATCGAGGACAATGTTAATTTAAAGCGAGATGTTAAGTCTAACGCCGGGGAAATTGAAGATATTTGGGACGATCTGTCGGGCATGATGATGAGCATTAGCCAGATCAATTCAATCAAGCAACGAATAGCGCTGCTCGAAAATGATATGAAATATATCAACCGAGACCATAGCGGTATGATAAACATGAAGGGTAAATAAGAATGACTTTTAAATTATCACGACGGAGCCTTGATAGGCTTGAAGGTGTAGACGAACGCTTAGTCACTGTCGTTAATCACGCAATCACTGCAACCAAAACAGACTTTGGCGTTATCCAAGGGATGCGAACGCTTGAGCAGCAGAAAGAATTGGTTGCTAAAGGCGCAAGCCAAACCATGAAGTCCAAGCACTTGACAGGTCATGCTGTTGACCTGATGGCCTATATCAATGGTCGTGGATCATGGGAACTCAACCTTTACGATGATCTGGCTGACGCGATGAAAGAGGGCGCAGAGATGGCTGGTGTTGCTGTTAAGTGGGGCGCTGCTTGGTCGGTCGGCGATATACGCCACTGGGAAGGCACGATGGAAGAAGCTATGAACTCGTACGTGGATCTTCGCAGATCAGAGGGCCGTAGGCCCTTCATTGATGGGCCGCATTTTGAAGTTATTATGTAATGATTTCAATTACTTAGCCATTCTTTAACCAATGGCAAAAATGCGTAGTCTGGGCCGTGCTTTTCGAGCCATGACCTTTTGGCGTTGTGGATAGCTTCTGGCCCATGCTGGTGGTGTTCTTTGCATAGCGGGATGACATCGAAATCACTGGCCTTCTTGCCACTGAAGCGGTCATGTATAACGTGATGGGCGTCTGAGGGCGGCGAAGAGCCGCATACAACGCAAGGAAGCTGTTTTACGGCTCTCATGTGCCTCAAAGCGCTCTGGCCTTCCTCACTGGCTCTATACGCCCTGCGCTTGGCTGATACCCGACGCAGAGGCGTTTTTCGTTTAAGCGGGGTTCGCTTCAAAGATATTTTCCCCACTTGAGCGCTTCAACGTTTAGCGTTTGAGCGTGAGCATATAGATCGCTCACCCGCTGCTTTTGTTTTCTTGCTCGTTTTATGGCTGCTTCCACCCGATTGCGTTCTTCCTCTATTCGGGCGAGTTCTTTACGAGCCTTGGGGCGCATCACGAATTTAAACATTTTCGATCCTCTCCATATTCGCTGCATCAAGCATCAGTTGCATTGCATAAGCTGCGATTGGGCTGAGAGGCCGCTCAGACGCTTCCCAGCGGCGAACAGTTCGTCCACCGTTGTTGCCCATGCCAAACTGACGAGCCAGCGATTGCTGACTGTATCCAAGCGCACGTCGCGCTGATTTGAATTGTTCTGGTGTCATATTTACTCCTTGAAAAAGTGAAGGGGCCGAAGCCCCTGTTGGTTATATAGTTTGATTAAACTTCCCTCACTTTAAAATACTCAGTCTCTACCTGTGATATTTTTTTACCATTACGATAGAATGTAAATGTCGGTATTCCGTAAGAGTTATTCTCTTCAACATAATAATCAGCCTTGATTTCATGACTGCGGAAAAGGCGCGGTGAATATGCAATAAATGTTGTCATGTCGTTCTCCTTAAAAAAGTGAAGGGGCCGAAGCCCCTTTGATTATGCGTGATACTTGGCAAGTTCGTCCCAGTCTTCTAGCAATGTGAAGCCTTCACCGCCATTCTCGCAAATTAAACCCGTCGCAACCAGCGATCCAAATGTTCCTTCAGCCTCTTTCTGGCCCCACCCGGCTGATACAAGATCATATGCGTCAACCCAAGTGAATGGGTCATTTTGCAAATCTGCTAAATCTTTTCCACCCATGTTGTTTAGGCAAGATTTAATAAGGGCTGTAATGGCGGCGGTTTGGTTTGATGTAAGTGTCATTTTGTATCTCCTAAGTAGTGGGCTTCATTGCCCGATGGGTGGGCGGGGCCGAAGCCCCGCGTTGTGTTAGTTTGTGCGAGTTAGCCGGTTAAAATTCATAATCTCATACTCTAACTCGCGCAAATTGGCGCAAAAGTTGTCGTCAGCGAAGAGGTTTGAGCCATCTGGCTTGCAGAGCCAATATCCGCCGCAAGAGTATGAGTCCTTCCGAGTGTCGATGCCTTTACTTTGCGCTAGGGCTTTGAGCTTTTGATATTTAGTCATTTTGTATCTCCTAATTGGCGGGCTTTATTGCCCTATACAAACTACGTTAGGGCCATATGCCCTATAGTGCAAGCGGAAAACGCACATATTATCATTTATTTTTGTCAAAGCCGAAAAGTGGTGTTAAGCGCTCACTCTTTTTGTCCCTCTGACCAATTTACCTGATGGCGTGATCCATATTCATAAATAACCTCGATCAGGTCTGACATCTGCGACTTGTTGAGCCGGGACGTTTTGAAGCCAAGGGGAAATGGCCCAGAACCGTCCAGACCGTCCGCAAACTGCACCTGATGGCCTAGACTGTGCATGAAGGCGCACTTCCACGCTTCTGGCGTCCATTTGCGCCCCTCTGGGCGTGATAAGGCCACGTCTGTCAACATGGCCCACATTTTCGCGTTTTGATCGATTGTCCTATCACCGCCAACGATAGTGACAGTAGATTGGTCTGGCGCAGCGTCTATAAGCTGGTGAGCATACATCCGCTGGCGTCTACCAGTTAATCGCACTTTATAAGGCATCGCCAAACTTTGCCTTGAGCGCTGTTATTTTGTCATCGATCTCGGCAAGAAACTTTATTACCTCGGCCTCGATTTCGGCGTGGCGTTCTGGGTCGGCCTCAATACGCTTACACCAGTAGTTCATATCGCCGGGCAAACGTGGATCGAAGCTGACGAAATCGCACCAGCTTCGCCCAGCGCAAAGCATCTGTACTTGCATCTGAGTGATATACTTAGCTGGCACTTTCTCTGATAGCAAAGTGTCAATGTGCGTCGCACTGTTAGGGCATTTGATCTCAAGCATTCCGTCAGCGCCTACAAGACCGTCAGGGGATGCACCAAAGCCTTCTATGGTTGGATGTACCACAAAGGCTTCCTCTACAACGTCAGCGCCTGTCAGCAACTCATAGGCCACCCTCGCTTGCGGCTCAGTGTCGGTTCCCCATTGCATCGCTGCGCTGGTAAAGCCTTCGCTTTGGGTCTGGGTTAATCGCTCAGTGATAAGCTGCGCCATATAGTTGCCACGGCTTGCGCTATATCCACTCTTTGTTTTAGCCATTACGTCGGCTGTCCGGGATGCTGTTACACACCCCAAACGCGCCGCGAACCATTCGGGTGTTCGCTGCTCCATTTATTATTCCTCAACTTTGATTAATTTTTTGTTCAACAGACTGATAGCATCACCAGCTTGTTTGGATGTAAGCTGACTAATATTGTCCACCTTCAAGAATTTAAGCATTTTGTTTTCGTCTGCGTTCGCCTTTTCCATTAATGATTGAACAGTGCGAAATTGATCTTCGGTAATAGGTTCTAGCTGCTTTGGTGCAGCCTTTGATGCTGCGTTGCCATCGTCATCTTCTGGCGCAATGCCAGCCATCGCCATCAGGCCATAGCGTCGAGCGTATGTGACTGCGCTGCCATAACCCTGCATATCCTGTTTGTTAATAATCAGCGGAACGCGACAAGATAATTCCTCGCCACTTTCGCCGTGGATTAATGTGGTCTGCACAAAGCGTCCAAGCGCGTCCTCGCCTGTTGGCTGGATCACCGCGATGCCTTGCTCGTTAAGCGCTGGCAAGCAAGCATCCATGACACTGCCTAGATCGGCGTATTTGCTGCGAAAGTGTGGGTTGCTAGATTGCTTAAGAGCCTTGCCCATGTTGATCTGGGCTGCGGCTAATGCTGTTGCGATAGTTGTCATTTTTAATATCCTATTCCATATCCGATTATTAACAGGGCATAACCAGCCCCAAAGATTGCAATTAGGCCGATTGCGTCGGTAATTATATTTCTGATGTTCATATCTCCTCTCCTATACATAAAGCATGGCTTGGCGAATTTCGGACAAGCGTTCTTTGTCCTCGCGGCTCTGACGATCAATGTTTTCGATTTGGTTACGCATTTCGATCAGCCGATCCGCGCCAACCGTTGCAAGCTGTTTAATCTCGGCAATCTTAACCCGAACTTTATTCTGAACGCGCACTTCCGTGTTAGCGTCCTCCCAAGCCGATTGCATTGCATGGCTTAATGGCATTTTAAAGTCATCGGACTCAAAGCGTTTAATAGTTGCCCAAGCTTCGGTCATAACCCAAGCGCGGTTTACAACAATCTTGCCGTCGCGTTCTTTAAACTTTAGCATAAATATTCTCCTGATTGGTTTGTATAAAATTGTTTTACGCTGAGAAATTAGCATCTGCAACAGATTTTTTGCATTGCATCAAATTTAATTTTGCATATTATGGCCGCATCTAAACGGAGAAAAACAATGGATGACGCTAATTCCAAGGAGTTATTTCGCGGCTGGTTTAAATCCAGCGGCTATAGAAAGGGGTGGTTTGCAAATGAATTGGGCGTTGACCCATCGTCGATTTCGCGCTGGCTGGCTGGTCAAACGCAACCCCATCGCGCTGTTCGCAAACGCATTGAGCAGCTTACAGATGGCGCTGTACCAATGGACGGATGGGGATGAAGCAACGCTTTTTTCGCAAGCCTTCGCGCAACAAATATGGCGCAAAGAAAACGACGGTTGGCGATGTTAAATTCGACAGCAAAAAAGAGGCCCAGCGTTGGATGGAATTGCAGTTGCTGGAAAGGGCTGGTGAAATAAGCAATCTTCGCCGTCAGGTGCGGATTGATCTAATGGGGCAGCATCGCCCACTGTTAACCAAGACAGGCCGTCAGATGCGCCTAACAATAGACTTTGCCTACATCGAAGATGGCATAGAGGTTCTTGAGGATAGTAAGGGAATGTGGACAAGGGATTTTGAGGTTCGTTACGCTGTCGCGCTTGCGATGGGTTTAAATTTAATCGTAACGTAATAAAATGGACGGGGAACGCTGACAGGCGCTCAACCCGCCCAAGGTGGCCTTTTCGCTAGGGAGGAGATGCGATTAGGCTAAACGCAGAACAGGATGCGTTGACGGCAGTATATCACACTGGTCTCGGCGTTTCTACAACAGAAAAGGAAGTGTCGATGAGCCACTACATGACAGCGCTCGCAATGAAGCAAAAGGGGCTGAAGCCAGCCGCGAAGATTGTGCTTTATTGGCTGGCGGATCACCACAACAGCGAAACAGGTGCTTGCTTCCCAAGCCTCAAGACGCTCGAAACTGAGTGTGAGATGAACAGATCAACCATTGTCAGGCACTTAACTTCTTTGGAAGAAGCTGGGTTGATAAGCAGAATACGCAGAACACGGGACAACGGATCACAAACGAGCACAACTTATTTGCTTAACTTGACCCCTGTTGCAGAACGCAACAGCCCCTGTTGCAAAACGCAACAGCAGCCTGTTGCAAAATGCGACCCCCATAACCTTGGAAATAATAACCTTGGAAAAGAACTCTTAAATAATAACGATCATTTCGAGGACTTCTGGGCTGCTTATCCTCGCAAGGTAGCAAAGGGCAACGCACGCAAAGCGTTCGATGCTGCTATGAAAAAGACGAGTATTGATGAAATATCGGCTGGCCTAAACAAGCAACTCACGGCACTCTCAAGCAAGGAGAGCCAGTATATTCCCCACGCATCGACGTGGCTAAACGGAGAAAGATGGAACGATGAACCTACCCACAACCAAGATACCAGCCGCCACTCCACGCTTGACGCAATCTCTTTCGCAGCAAGAGCGAGTCGATCACCGAGCAAAGATTGCTTTTGAAGTTGAGGTTATCCTCCACGGCTATTGGCAAGCGACGCCGCCAGACCAAGTTAAGGCTGGCATCATGGCAGATTGGTGCGATGCTTTAGAGGATTGGACGCAGGAGCAAATCGTCTGGGCATTGCGTAAGTGGCGCAACGAGAACCCAAATAAAAAACCGAATGCTGGTCATATCTTGGCAGTTATGAAGGAAGCGCGAGGGCGCAAGATTGCAGCCCAGTTACCAAAGCCAAAGGAAAAGGCAGATCGTGAACGCATCAGCGCTGATCGAGCGTCTGAAATTATGCAAGAAATAGGGTTTAGCGCAAAACGGTTCGAATGAGTGCAAAATAAAACTTGCAGAGGTATGTTGGCAACGCTAATCTGATTTTGCGGGTATTTACTCGAAAACCAAATAATTAGGAAAATAATAAATGATAAATTTGACAATAGCTGGAAACGTAGGCCGCGATGCAGAACTTCGCCGCACCAAATCGGGCGATGAGGTTCTTGGCTTCTCTGTGGCTGTGGATAACGGCAAAGATAAATCTGGCAACAAACGTCCTACCACTTGGGTTCAATGTTCAGTTTGGGGCAAACGCGCTGAAAGCCTTGCATCGCACATTCGCAAAGGGACAAAGCTGGTTTTATCCGGGCGTCCCGGCGTCAATGTATATGAGGGAACAGGCAGTTTAACCATATCGGTGCAAGACTTAACTTTCATGGGTGGTGGCGAACAGCGCGATGCTGGCTCTAATAATTACGAAGATCCGCCAGCATCTAGTGATTTGGATGACGAAATACCGTTTTGAGGCCGTGGCGT
>Ga0187217_1000628_pt1 | contig 14630 bp, 9 predicted proteins | sample 15SPOviralmetaG_FD_130165 | JGI IMG/M metagenome (GOLD analysis project Ga0187217, IMG submission 130165) | Marine viral communities from the oligotrophic San Pedro Time Series (SPOT) site, San Pedro Channel, CA, USA - 15 SPOT_SRF_2010-09-15... | ecosystem: Environmental > Aquatic > Marine >... | reverse complement strand
GTTATTTAAAATATTCTTTCGGTAATCATCAAAGAACTCCATATCACCTAAATAATGATTTGTTACTGATGTTTGAAACCATCTTCTTTCACTACTATCAGTTAATTTAATTACATTAATGTTATTAGTAGTCATATCATAATCGCATATATTATCAATTTGGTATGCTTGAATGCCTTTTGGATTAATATTTAAAGTCGGTTCTGTAATCCTTGTTTTAAGCACTTCGCTATTTTCAAAATTATCTACTCCACCTGCTTCATTAACGCAAATAAAGTATTTCTCTTTTTCAAATGTGGAATGACTTTCATATAGTTTTTTTGCTTTATCAATCTGTATAGCACCTTTACCAAATAAACCATAAATAGTTTCCAAGAATGTACTTTTACCAGTTCCTTCTTCTCCGTGATATACTACGCATACATTACTGCGGAGACCGAGATTTTGTAATCTAAAAGCGTATCTTGATAATATGTAATCAGTTGTTTCTTTATTCTCAAATAGGTTTCCTACAAATGTTAAAAACTCTTTGTAGTAATTGCGATTACTCTTTTCAAGTTTAACATTAGATATATCTAATGGTTTCCAACTATTATAATAATTATCTTGACATATCAAAGGTGGTGGTTTCCATTCAATTCCATCATATCTCTTGATGTTACTATCAACCAACCATTTATTAAAAAATAGTGTTTCTTTTTTTAGTGCTACAATCTTTTTCTTTTTTTTCATAAAAGTAGTTGTATAGCAATTCAAATGAGCGTATGTATCTTTGGCGTTTTTAATATTTTGTATAGCATCTTCATTATTAATAGCACTTATAGTATATACGCTTGGTGGGTGTAAAATCTTAAAAGTGGTTTTTTCAAACTCTTCTTTTACATCACCATAACTTCTAACATCATCTCTTATTTGTTCCTCTTCTTCTTCTTCGTCATCTTCTTCATCTTCTTCATCTATCTCATTATAATCATCAGGAATATCAAGTTTATTATCAAATGGTTTTATTTTAAGTGGTATATCGTATCCTACTTTTTCAAAAGCATATTTTCTCATATCATCTAATACCTCCTGTGTTATTTTATCATTAAAAGGTAGTTGAAAACCATCAAATATCAATACTGCTTGATGATGATTTTTGTAGATAGGAACTAAACCATTATCTATGCTGTATTCTAAATATCTTTCAAGTAAATCATTCTCTGCCACCTGTAATATTCTACTAAATGTTTTACCTACTACATTATCTCGGTAATGTTTTTTACAATAATCATAAATATTCTTATATTCAGGTAGTTCAATTACATTATTAATACAAGGTCTTAATTCATCGGCAAGTTGTTTTAGTGTTTTAGTTTTATATTTACCACCATTTATTACTGATATTACTGCCGTCTTTGCTTCATCTCTCGTAATCTTTTCCTCTTCCATAATTGTTTTTAAGAAGTTCTCTCGGTCTTCAAAGCACTTGTTTAATAATGGACTATTATACCCTTGCTTTCCCATAAATGTTTTTGTTATTGAAGGGTGACTATTAATTTGGTCTATGTCAATCCATAATTTATCGCAAATAGTATGACGAATACAAGTACATAGTGGAGCAAGACCAATACTATTATTAGCATACCAGCGACCAATATTATTAGAATTAACTCCTTTCTTATAAGATACTTCAATATATCCGTATTCGCTATTTGGAATTGGTTTAGTGTTTTTGATGATTTTTTTAATATTAGTCCATACATTACTTTTACTATCTTTATCTTTTCTGTTTTTACGCCTCATAGCGATTTCTTCCTCTTCAATTTGGTCTTTATATTTTTCCTTGTTCTTTAATATGTAGTTTAGTTTTACTAAATTGATTTTCTCATAGAATAGGCATTCACCAATATTAATCATCTTGTTATATTATATATTAAGATAATTCTTATATACATTTCTTACACTTAAAGGACTTCTACCAATTGTTCTCTCTTATAATCAATCAAATCATTCCCCCACCCTATATTTCTCTTTACTTTATCTTTAAACCTATATCATATCATATTAGTCTTATTATATATTATTATTATATATTATTATTATTAAAGTATAGGGTATAGGGTATAGTATTAATATATAGAAAGAAAAATAAAGAGAGAATGAGAGTTGAGTTGATTTGGGTTAAGGGGATTAAAAAAAAATAAAAAAATCATATATATAGCAATTGGTTTCGCCAGTCCGTCCTTAACCCTACCTATACAAAGTGATAAAAGACATATAAGAATTACAGAATAAGAATTAATAACAGCATAACTGGTAATAAATGCCTGATTGGAGCAAAGTAAAAGATGACCCTGAATTAAAAAAGAAACATAATGAGAGATGTAAAATATTGATGAAGAATAGGTATGATACTGACCCTGTTTATAGGGAATATATGAAAGATAAAGCAAAGAAACGCTTATTAAGACTAAAAGAAACTAAAACTACTTAAAAACTTCTTACATTTGTAATATAGTAATGACACTTACTTTTAAAAACGCTACGCAGAAAACAAAATACTTTCAAAAAATACTAAACAAAGGAGTATGTACTTCTTTAAAGACTGAAAGAGAAGATGATTATAATGATATGATGGTTTTATTTACAGAACACCCTGAATACCCTGAAAAATTACGAGATGTAGTTGATATAATGATAGTTAGAAATAAAAAAGTTTCTAAATATTATGAGTTTAACTTGGTAAGAGAAAATGGAGATATTGAAGATATATCTTATCGGTGTTGTATAACAAAAAGAGGTAAAGAAACGGATTACTTAAATGCTATGAGAAATGCTATTGAACCTCAAATAAACTATTTTAGAACTATAAGTGAAAGAGAATGTGAGATATGTGGTAGTAATAATGAGATACAAATAGACCATATATACGAGTTCTGTGATTTGGTAAAAGACTTTCAAAAGACAACATCATTAGATAAACCAAGTATATTTAATGATAATTATTGTAATATGGCGATATTTAAAGAAGAAGATAAAGAATATGAGAAAGAATGGTATATATATCATAAAGATAATGCTAAATTACGACCATTATGTAAAAGATGTAATATTTGTAGATTTACAAAAAGAGTACATAATCATTAAAAATTATAAAAATATAAAAAGTTTTTAAAAATTATAAAAAAATAAAATTATGTACTCTTTTTAATAAGTCGCCATATAGTAATCAAAAGCATCATTATATTCTCTACCGAAGTGAAGCACCCTGTATCTTCCTCTCCATTTCTTCACTACACAAGTAGTAATCTTTTGTAGGAACATACCTTCTTCATTAATCTTCATCATTCTAATAGGAGTTAAACTACTATAACAGACATCGCTACATAGGAATATTATTTTTTTAACACTTCTAACTTTGGAAAAGAAGCGTAGTATATCAAAAAAAGCATTACACCCATCTAATCTAAATGGAGGATTACTTAATATCATCGTAGGTTTTTTACCTTGATAATCAAAATCTCTAAAATCTCCATCTTCATCTTCTATCTCGCATCGGTATTTAGTTAATTCTTCTGGTATGTTCTCAAAAAAAGCTCCCTCTCCCGCAAAGGGTTCTAAAACTATATCATCAACATCAAAAGGTATATTACTAATAATGTCTTTTGCTAATTGCTCTGGTGTTTGATGGAAATAGTAGAGGTGGTCTTTCATTATAAGTACTATTTAATAAACGAGAAAAATAATTTTGTAATTATCGTACAGGAAATTATGCGATACTATGTATTCAAAAAGGTTGTATCTTGGACTAAATTGATTTTGGAAGAAAAATAAAAATTGATTATTTATTTTTATAAATAGGTAAATGCCCCCAGTTCTTTCTAAACTACCTATTATGATGAGCGACGAAGATGTAACTGATAAAAGATATGAGAATGGTTTAATATATATTTTAAAACATAAAACTAATAAAGATTGCGATGTTTATATTGGTTCTACAATTGATTTTAGAATTAGATACAACTACCATAAATCATCTTATAATAGATTTCCAAATGCTAAACTATACAAATACATAATAGAGAATGGTGGTTGGGAAGAATGGACTATGGAAAAATTATTTGATTACCCTTGTAATAACAAAAGAGTATTAGAATTGAAAGAAGATGAAATAATGAGAGAGTATAATAGCAAGTTAAACTCTTTTAGGGCATTTCACACACGAAAAGAACAAAATGAAAAGTGGTATAGCGAAAATAAAGAATATGCTTTACAAAAAGCATTAGAATATAGGGAACAGCATAGGCAAGAAAATATTTTATATCAAAAACAATACAGGAAAAATAATATTGATAAAATTAAAAAAAGGGATACTTCTAAAATAATTTGCGACAATTGCGGTTGTGAGAGTACACGACAGCATATAGCAAGACATAAAAAAACTAAAAAATGTTTAGAGCATAATGCTAATTAATATACGGATATTTGCCTTCCGCGTCCTACCTTCAATACTTTTGTTAATTTTGTAATCATTACAGGGACAACTGATAAGGTGTTGGAAGAACCAGTAAAGGTACAATTCCAGTTGATACTTGCCGATGCGCCACTTGTATTGAGACCACTTATGTAGGCAACATCGGGGTCTTCAAGGTTTAATGCTTGTAAGTGGAAAGCGTAGTATTTGAAGAAATGGTAGATTGATAAGCAACCTTCGTGGAAACCATTAGCAGAAGCATCAATATTTAGGTTGTTTAACATAGTTAAGTTATTTTGGTACACTTCATAGATATTTAAACTGCTGTAATTTAATTGCTTATTGTTAATGGAAAAGACACTTCTATCTAAATGTTGAAGATTGCGTTGTAGTGCTTTTAAGTTATTGAATAAATCGCCGTTGTTTGAAGTACCGACACTATCTACCTTACCAATAGCATCTGCTCTTACTTCACTTAAAGAACCGATATTTGAGGCAGTAGTTCCACCATCGCCGTCGCCGAAATAATTAACAATTCTGGTGGGGGTAGTTTCGTTGAATACCGCAGTTCCTAATATATGGTCTATTGAACCAGCAGAAATATAATTTGTTACATTAATTCCTGTATTTTTAGCAACGGAGGCAAAACGAGTTACGATGTAATCGTTGAAGGAATAGTATAAGTTTTCTCTTGAAGATAGGGATTGATAATAACTATCATCGGTGAATGAGAGTGCTTGGATAGTCATATAACTATCGGTGATTTGGAAACTTTCATTAGCATAAGTGTCGCCACCAACCATAGCAACACATTCTTGTAAGGGAGCAATTTGGATTTGGATACTTACCTCACCAAATAAATCAGTATTTACTATGGGAGTAGATAAGGAATTGAGAATACCAACCCAATTATCTACGACGAATTGAGTAGCGGATAAACCAGTAATGTCCGCTTTTACGCCTGATTTGGCGGAGATTGCTACTATACCAGAAGCACCAGCACCTTCGCTGTATTCTACATCGGCAATTTGGGGAGCAGATAGGAAAGATTTTGATTTATCTTTGTTATGGAAATCGCTGTAAATATTATGAACCAAGTTATAATCGTTGATTATCATAGTGGATACATTATTGATATTTACCGACAATCTTTTGATGAAGTTAGAAGCATTACGACCGCAGGTTAGGGGAGAAGTTCCACTATCGGTTACTTTGAAATACCACATAAGACTTTCTAAATCAACAATAGCACCAAGAGGCATACGGAAAGTCATTATTCCATTAGGTTCGCATGTGGTTCGGTCTGGAAGGATTTTAATAGTTTGGCGGTTCATACCCCCAGCGAGTTTTTTTACTGAAAGCATAAACTTTGACGGATAGGAGGCAGGAAACTCACTATACATAGACATCTTTTTTCGTTCTACTTGTACTGGGAGAAAAAAAAAATCTATACATATAGAGAAGAGATGTCTTGGTATAATAATACTTCAACCGACTTTATAGATGGAACCCAACAATTCACAGGAGGTTCAGGAAATATATCAAGTGGAGGTGGAGATGTAAGCGGTACACCCACAGGGGATATAACTGATTTAATCCAACTCGTTAATAATGATACTTATGTGAAGAATATTTATACTAATGGTCGCATCTATTTTTATGTAGCAAACGCCGATAATGACAACGGATTTAATTACAATACAAGGATTAATAATGATGGTAATTTACAATACTACCACTCATATACATTATTTAATCCTACAAAATTAGCAGGTTGGTATGGTGTAAGAGATGGTATAATAGGTCTTGAAGCAACAACATTTATTAATTCATCATTAATAGCAACAATACAAGCAGAAATAGTAATAATAGAGCAAGAAGAAGTAACTTTTAGAAATACAATATTTTTCCCATTTAAACAAACAACGGAAATTGAAATAGCATATATCCTATCAGCGTTAAGAACAGGAAATATCAAAGATAGTTTCGCTAATTGGAGAGAAAGTTCAAAAGTAACAGAGATATTCAAACAAATAGAAGACAAATTAAAAAGCACAGGGGTACAAATCCAATCAGGAACTCAATTAGCAAGAGGAACAACTGGTTATAGAACTGGTGTTGATATATCAGTACAAGGATTAGAAGCGTATTCTGCTGTAAGTACTTCTGCCGTGAGAACATTTACAAACAGAGTACAAAATGGGTTACAAATAGCACTCATAGGAGCAGGAATATACGGAATATATCAAATGTTAGATAATGAAGAAGAAGAAAGCGTTAAACAAGACCAGTTATTTAATTCAAGATTGAGATTGGATATACAAGAAGCGAAAACAGATGGTTTAGGAGGAACAGCACATTTAACAGATAATTTATATCTTTTCAAAGATGGTATTTCAATAGACCAAACTACTAATAATGGTTTTACAACAGCAGGTAGATACGAAGTAACAATAGCGAATGATGAAGAATTAGCAATTGAAATATTATCAGGAACACTTCAAGCACAAATAGTATCTGTTTTGAACTATAAGCAAGGTTTTAGCGTAGGTGATGAAATATTAATAAATAAAAGTGATATAGGTGGAACAACAGGGCAACTCCGTATAGTTGTTAATAATTTAAGAAGTATTGAATATATATACGAAAAGAACGAAGATGAAATTAAGTTAAGAAGTGAAAATGTTAAAAATAGATTAAGAAGAAGGCAATATATACCTAACAAAGATGACTTCTCTACTGATGGTTTTAATATAACTCAAACTACAACAACCGAACCAACAGGGGAGAGTTTATCACAAATCGCAATAGGTCTAAAAGTAGATACATCTCAATTTTCTTACGATGCTACTGGTAATCTTCAAATTAATAATTACGGAACAATCCCAGTTAATCCATCACAATTCCAATACATAGGGGGAAATCTTGAATTAATAAACTATTCTCAAATCAATCAAAACGCAACCGATATAGGAACGATACAAGGTGATGTATCAACGATACAAGGTGATGTATCAACGATACAAGGTGATGTATCAACGATACAAGGTAATATATCTACCATTCAAGGAGACCAAGCACTTCAAAATACGAATATTACAAATAATTATAATGATATTTATTCAATATTTAATACAGAAATACCAGGACTTCAAAATAGTATCACCACTAATGGAACAAACATTACAAACAATACAAACGCTATAACAACGATTAATAATACCCTTGGAACATTAGCAACACAAAATAATCTAACTGAAATATATCAACTCATCTTAAATGATGGTGAAACACCCAGCACTACGACCACAAAGCAGGTTAATATAGGGTTTAATAAAAATGAGTTTAATAATATCATCTTTCCTTTGATAATGGGAGCGGTTAAACTAACAAGCACCCAAGAAATCGCTTTCAATATAACTGACTTTCGTGGATACTACTTCGGTACGTACCCTGATATGACGAGATTGAACTACCATCCTACAATAACTCTCGTAAAGCAGGACAATTCTTACTATTACAACGATACAAATTGGAATAGCGGAGGATTGGTTGAAAGAGGAGGATATTACTTCAAGAACGAGCAAATTGGTTTCATATATGACTTAAATAAGAGATTTGAATATCTTGGTTTCCATCGTTTCAAGACGAATATAGCAGGACAAAATACTTATATAATTAGAACTGGGTTGGAGTTTGAAGAACAAGTAGGAGTTTTCAATTATCAACCTGACCCTGATAAATTACAATTCTACCTACGAGATGGTAAGTTTTATTTTAGTCATCTTTGCCGATACGACCTAACATACTACGCAATTCGTTTCAACCAAAATATTTTAAATGATTTCATCAATCCAGTAGTGAGTTTTACATCTTCAACATCCCCAACAGGTAATAACAGAGGAACTCTAAATCTAAATGTAACAACTGCTCCGTTTAACGAAGATTACTACCTCCGTATTGACGATAGTCTGGAAGGTATAACGAGAACCCAAATGGAGAACCTATTTGATACTAATACACACTCTAACGAACGCTTTTGTGGTATGGTACAGAACTTTACAGGGCAAATAAACCCAACACACGAACCTTTTGGAAGTATAACGCTATTTCAATCAACTTATACAACTAATTACAGAATAGCGAGAATAGAATTGGAATACCAATTTAAAATACGAGATGTAACTAACTCCTTTTGGATATTATCTAATCCACAAACCCAAAGTGTATTAAATCAAATAGTAGAAGAATTAGATTTTGAGTTTCACGATATTTATACATCTACGACAGCGTCCCAGACTATACCTTTAAATAATCGTGTAATATTTAGCACTACTACCAATACCATCGCAATTAATTTTGATAAATCACCTGACATACATACATATTTACATACAAAATGGCGTATCAAACCAAGATTTATTAGCGGGGTAAGTGGTTACTCCAATCAAGGCAATCTCGGTTATAACTATGTTCCAAACCAGCGTTCGGCATTTATAGTAAAAGTAAAACTATTTCCTTACATTCAAAAAACGATTACAAGAGAGTTGGTTGAAGAGTTTAGTGATAATACCACGCATACTTTAAGTGGGTTTGATTATAACAAGATTAATTTACATATAAATCTCAACAATCATATCTCGCCTTTCAACGATATTTGGTATAAACTAAATGACAATCTTGATGCTAATAAGTATCAAATTACAATCCCACAAAGTTTCAACACTACTAACTTTACTGGTATAACTGACCTTCCCCCAAATGTATCATCGCTTCCAACCGATAATTTTGACTTTCTAAATGATGATTTTTTCATATCATCAGGGCAACAAAGTATAACTGAATTAAATGATATTCTTATCATAGGTGATGAAGATATTGGTATAACTCAATACGAAACCCATTTTGGTTGGAGATTTCTACTCCCAACGGATAATAATATGAGCGAGACTAATTTAGATGATTACGATTATTTAAAAACTTATAACTATTATCACCGCACGGCAATCTGCGACCGCTTCTTCTCCTGTAAGGAGTTATACGCTGATATAATTGACTTCCGTAATCTTTTAGTAGATGGTAATCTCGCCTATGACGATATGACTACCAGCGAGTTTAGCACACTTTCACAAAACAGCGAAGGGTTTTCGTTAAAATCTCTTTCATCGGTAAATATACAAAACTTATATGGTCTAATCTCAACTGGGTTCGTATATTTTGATACTACTACTGGTTTTTCTACGCAAACGGCAAATATTACTAATTATTGGACGCTCGTTAATCCAGTTGAAATCTCGTATCCTAATACCATCTCCGTTGATAGAGTTAATACTAATACAATAGTATTATCATCAGGTAGTCCTTCGGCATCAATAACTTTCAGCGATGGGACTTCATTAACAACTGCTACAATAATAACTGACCTTTACAATCTAATCCAAGATGTATCAGGTTCAACTAAAATCAAGGCAACCAGCGATATAATTTTTGAAAATAATTCACTTGAAAAGATGCGTTTAGATGTAAATGGTAATCTTGGTATTGGTGTTAATCCACCAGTAGAACCAATTGATTTTCAACATATACCTACTGGGTGGTTTAAAATTAATAACTTCGGTCATCTGCTTATGAGGAATACGCAAACCGCTAATAGATGGAACATAAGTATTCGTAATACAGGTTTATTCTCCATATCAAGTTTTTCAGGAGGTAGTTATGATAATGGTATTATGCCTTCGCAATATAATTTAGTATCAATACTACCAAGTGGTAATGTAGGTATAGGTAATAATAATCCCAACTCAAAATTAGATGTAACTGGTAGTATAAATACAAGTGATAGTTTTACTTTTGGTGGTTCAATTAATACCATACCAGCATCAACATTCGCATATTTAGCAAATGTAACCAGCGACATACAAACACAAATTAACAATATATCATCTTATACCGATACGGACACGAGAGCAGTTTTATCAACTTCGGCAGGAACAGATATTAATTGGAATGTTAGTACTAATCAATTTGATTTAAACCCCCAAATACAAACTGATATTACAACACTTAATAATTTAATCTACGACGATGTCGCAACTAATACTACCTATATTGATGCTACAACTAATTTTATAGTTAATTTAAATGGTACACAATCCCTAAAATGTCAAAATAATTTAATTGAAATCCGCACGCCACCTACATCAACAACCATTCCATTTTTCAGGTTAGTTCAAACATTAAATAATCATCAAGGGCAGTTTTACTTATCAGGGGCAGGTAATAACGATTTGGTTATGGATAGGAATACACAAGCAAATAATCCTAACAGCGGAGTAGCATTACGAGTGGGTGGCAGTGATAAAATACGGATTGACGGAACAGGGACAATTGTAATACCAAACCAAATTGGAACAGGCAACCCAACAAACTCCTCTTATGGATTAGAGATACAACACGGAACAACTGCTATTACAGGTTCAGGTAGTTTTCTTATGGAGAATGGTGTATTTGTAGTAGGAAAATTACAACAAACAGGAAATAGTATATTTGATGTAAATAGTTCAAGTGGTTCTTTCGTCCGTATAAATCCTCTTGGTATGATGTTAATAAAAAATAATAATAATGCTAATCGCTTCCAAATTGGTATTAGGAACAACGGCGATTTATGTATTGGTAATGACACATCCACCACATCTGGGACGATGGGCGGTGCTAATGACAAATTAAAAGTAAAACCAGCAGGGGAAGTAGAAGTAAGATATAATCTAAAAGTAGGCGATGGTAATGGAGCTCTACTCACACAAATCAGTTTAATAAACCTCCCAACATCAGCACCAACACAAGCAAATAGAATATGGAGGGACGCAAGTGGTTTTCTCCGTATTACATAAAAAATAATCTTATCGTATAAGTAGAAGATGCTTCAATATACACCATTTAGTAGATACGATATAGCGATTAAAAACCGAGATATAATCCGTAGCGATTACACCAAGAATGAACCAAACTTTTATCACCCTCACTACAAGATGTTTAGAGATAGTGTAATAATACAACAAAACGACACTCATAATTTTAATCCCCACAAACTCGTAGAGTTTAGAGAACACCCATCAAGATACATAGACCAAACTGCGACACCTTTTTTCAATTTCGTAAATATGAGAGATACGGAACATATTGATAAGATTGAAAGCAAAGTCTATAAACAATCCACTCACGGAACAATAAAGAATGAAGGTTTAGATTTTGTAAAATACTAATTTTTTTTGTATTATATTATTAAGATGAAAAACATTATATTAAACACCAGCGAAGCAGATGAAACCTCTGCTGATAAAAAGAGTTATAAATATTACTTCAACAAACCTATCGTAGTAAAAGATGAAAAAACTTTATCATTACAATCAATAACACAACGAGGAAGTTTAGCAACCTCAACAACACCAACATCAACAGGGTTATTACATCTTTCAGGTTTAACTCCGTTTGTATATAATGGTGTACCAAGTAATTATAATTGGACTTTAAACGCAGGAGGGTATGTTGAAGAAATGGAAGTAGATTTAACTAATTCTGCGGAGGCATTAGTAACTAAAAATGATGGTTTTACTCTTGTTACGAGTTTCACAGGTGGGAAACTGCGTTTATTAATATACAACGACACGACAACTACATTTAACTCTCCGCAGACTTTAATGGTTGTTAGTGAAGTTATTGAAATGGGTAGTAATTGGGAAACTGATTGGTATATAATAATAAAGAAGCGTCCAGCAGGAGTAACTTATGTAGGTAATGGTTTAAATAACCCTCTTTTTACTACTACTTCTGTAAGAGATAGTTTAATGTATCAAGATGGATACTTATTATATCAAGAAAGCGTAGGTGCGTTTAATCCAATTGTATCTCAATATGCTAATGAAGTCGCCACTATTGACGCTAATTTTACAACACCGAATATTGATTTAGGACAAGGTCTAAAAGTTAAGTTTAATACCACAAATGCTAATCCATCTTTAATTCAAGTAGATACAATCTCATCAGGAGGATATGGGTTCAATATAGGCGATTACATATATGTAAATAAAAATAAGTTTTTACCATCATCATCAGGGACGCAGTTTTTATTACCTCTTAAATTACAAGTAATATCTAATACACCAACATCAACACCACAACCGATTTATGACGAAGGACTTTTAACTATTGGAAACACCAGCATAGATTATACAACAATACCAACAAGTATTTATGGAACTTTCAGTTATGTAGGAGAATGGTCGGTAGATTTAGATGATGCTACTAAAAGTTCTGTATATAGGTCTAATGGCGGAGCATCAGTAGGAACAGGTGCTACTTTGAAGTTTTTTACTTTCAAAGATTACGGAACTGGTGGTTTTCCCAAGACTTCCGTAATAGGTCAAATTACTTCTTTTGGTAAAAATTACAGAGTGGGAGATTACGCAATTATAAATGAAACAGCATTCCCAACAGGGTACGTAGCATCAGGGACATCTGTAAATATGAGAGTTAATATAACAGGAGTATCTACAAGCGAAATAACACAATATCCCAAAGGTGTAATATCAGGTCTTACATTAAATCCATCTTATAAAGGTGAAATATCAACTAATACGAATTATACACATTCTCCAAGCACCCAAAACGGACAAAATACGGATTTTGTATGGGGGGCAGGTTTTCAGTATTTAGAATTAAAACAAATAGTAGATGGTGGCGTGGGTTTTTCAGTAGGAGATACTTTTTGGGTCAATAAAAACGATGCTTTACCAACAAGTTCAACATATTTTACACCATTTCAAGTAGAAGTAACCGCAATAACAAATACAGCAACACCACCGCCCCCTAATCCTGATAGTAATTTTAGAATAACTGCTAAAAATCTTCTTTATGATTTTGGTAATATAACAACAAGTAAAGTAGATACGAACATACTAATTTACAATAAGCAAAATAGTTTATTCAAAAACAGAGATGAGAAGATACATTATAAAATCTGCGATTTACCACAACAAGTATTAATGGGAATTGAGTTATTCGTAGAAAGTCTTGATGGATTAGCACCAAATACGAATGATATACTAATTTTACATTTAAAAATATCTTAACCATTAGTAGAGAATGTCATATCTGTATCAAAAGAAGTCGTATAAAAAAATAATCTTAAATACCGAAGATGCCTTAGCAAGTGTAGGAAAGGCAACATCAGGAACAGGAAACAGCGAGTTTAGTTTTACCAAGTTTAATACCATATCAGTAAAAGAACCCTCATATCTCAAAGTAGATGGAATAAGTGCTGATATAACTACCGATGCTGTTTGGAGTGTAAAATTAGATAAAGTAAATTACAACAAAGCATCGTATTACAACAGCGATTTAAACGGATTACCAACAATAATAACAAGGAGTTTTAATGGAAAATCCAGTCTTAATTTAGATGGAGTAGCATTAGAATTAACACCACAGGAGATAAATGAAGTTAAATTGATAATTTTAGATGAAAGTGGGAATGGTATAGATAGTGCTAAAATCAGTCTTCAAATATGTATTGAGGAAATCCCAAGAGATATAATGCCGAATTAAAAGGTGGTGGTGGTGGTGGTGGTGGTGGCGTTTTCAAAACTTCATATATATATACTCTTTTTCTAAATAGCTTTAAAAACACCGCCTCCTCTACCACCTCTACCACCTATATAATATAAAAAATATAATATAAAAAATATATAATATAAATAGTATATAATATAAATAGTATTACTTCTTATTTGCTTCAACCCACCTGATATGTGCTTTACTTCTTTTTTCGTGATTAGTTACATACCATTTACTATCGTCGCTTAATACTGCTCCACAAACACATTTATACTTCTTTTTGGGTTCTTCTTTTACTTCTTTAATCTCATTAACAGGGTCTTCAATTTTTCTGGGTGTAGGTGCTGGGGTCAATTCGGCAACCTTTTTTTTTAGTTCTTCATTTTCTTTTTTAAGTTCTTCAATCATTTTAAACTGCTCTTCAATTCTCTTCTTCATTTGCTTATCTTCATTCGCCATATCTTCTAATTCTTGTTTAAAATTATCCATCATCACCTCTTCAATAATTAGATAGTATAATTTTAAGTAATTCTTGGTGGGTGTATCTTCAATTTCAAACTCT
>Ga0187217_1000623_pt1 | contig 14674 bp, 14 predicted proteins | sample 15SPOviralmetaG_FD_130165 | JGI IMG/M metagenome (GOLD analysis project Ga0187217, IMG submission 130165) | Marine viral communities from the oligotrophic San Pedro Time Series (SPOT) site, San Pedro Channel, CA, USA - 15 SPOT_SRF_2010-09-15... | ecosystem: Environmental > Aquatic > Marine >... | reverse complement strand
TCTCATGATAGGGTTTCACTTTAACAGGTCCGTTTCTACAAACCTTAAGTTAAACGGACCCACCTTAGCATACTTAACACAACCAGTTGATACAACAGAATCAATCACTGGTGTTGCAACTTTCACTGGAATTGCAACTGCCACATATCCACCATCACCTGGTGATATTGTTGAGGGTACTTATGAATTTCATTGGTATCTTGATAACACTGAGATTTTTAATTCCTCTGGCATTACCATTGTAAGTAGTGGTAATATTTCCACATGCACATTCTCAAACATTCCAGCAACTAGTGGTGGCAAACCAGTAAAGATTATTACAGATTATATTCCTGGAACAAATGAAGCAAATGCTATCAATGATAATCTCAGTTCAGATGCAGCTACACTCACACTAATTCCTGATATTCAGATTATTACACAACCACAATCTGTTGAGGTTGCATCAGGAAATGATGCAGTATTCTCTGTTGATGCTCAACTTGAAGATGGAACAACTGATGATCTGTTCTATCAATGGTATGTTGATAATCAACCAATCACTGATAGTACATCAAATGGATATACCTATAGTGGATCTGGAACTGATACTCTTACTGTGAGTGTTGGAAGTAATGTTTCTATTGGTGATCCTGCAATTTGCATCAGTGTAATTGATGAATCTTCTCCAGGAGCATCCACAATCCAACAGGGTTGGGATAGTTTCAGATCTAACTACCCACAAAGACCTTTCTGGTTGTTACAACCAACAGGATATAGTGTTGATAGATTGAAGATTCCTTCCTCATACTTTAGTGATCCTCTTGCAAATTATCCACAAACTGTGAATAGGGATCAAGGTTCATCATCACAAGCCAGTGATTGGTTTAATATGTGTAACCTATCTCAGGCAGCACCAGGAACTTCTATTTCCATATCAATTGATAACTCTGGTAGTACCACAGTTGCTCAGGTTCAAGCATCACTTGATCTTTTCTTGAGTAGATGTAGTTCTGCTGGATTAGTTGTATATCAAGTTGATATGTCTGGAGAACAATGGGCTCCTCCTCATAATAGATTCCTACCAGAATCTTCTACTACACCTGATAAAGATATCTATGTTGAGGTTTCAAATCCACTAGCCTTTAACTCCCCAGTAAATTCTAATGAAGTTACAATGAGTATTGTGGCACCAAGGCCAATTATTAAGTTTGAATCTTACACCTTTGATAATCTATATCAATCACTTGATATTAACTTCAATAATAATAGTTCTTATACTCTTGATAGTAATACTTTTGGATCAACCTATTCTATTACTCAATTCCACTCAACTGAGAAGAACAACTTCTTGAATATTGAGATGTATGCATCTAAGGGTGCAAATAATAATGGATATAATGGTGGTAATGGTGGATTATCTACTATTAAATTTACTGCAGATAAAGATATTGAATATACCCTGATTGGTATTTCTAACAACTCATCAGTATTCCTATATCGTGGATCTAACCTGATTGCCGTTGTAGGTGAAGGTGGAGATGCTGGTACATCTGGCGATGGTGGAGATGGTGGTGGTATTAACATTCCTGGATCTGATGGTGGTGGAAGACAAGGTGGTGTTGGTGGAACCAAAATCAACACTGGAACACTATCACTGAGTGGATCATATGGTTCAGTATATGAAAATTCTGGTATTGATCTTTATCCTGGTGATTCAGTAGCAAACTCACCTAGTGGTGGTAGAACAATTAGTTGTACTAAGGGTTCTTATTGGATTGATCAGGGTATTGCACCTTGTAGTGATAATAGTTCTTCAGATATCAAGTTTGTGAATGTTGATGGAACAACTATCACTGGTAGTAGTTTAATCAAAAGAGGTTTCAAACCTGGATATACCATCAGTAACACATCAGGTTTAGAAATCAACAATGGTGGTAGAGGCGGTAGTGGTGCAACTGGTGGAGGTGGAGGTATTTCTGGATCTGGTGGAGGTGGAGGATCAGGATATTCTGATGGTTCTGTTAGTGTAACTTCATCAGTTCTTGGTGGTAATACTGGAAACACAAGAGTGATATTCAGAGTAGTATAAATAAGACAGGGTGGATAGTGAAACCTTTAAAGGAGAACAATGGCTGTAAACAAGAATTTTGTAGTCAAAAACGGGATAGAAGTAAGTGATGATCTACTCATCGCATCTTCTGACCTAAACAAAGTCGGTATTGGTTCCACTATCCCAACCACGACCCTTGACGTTATTGGTCAAGGTATCAAGGCACAGGATGGTCTCTTCACTGGAATCCTTACCGCAACATCAGAACTCAATGTGGGAACTGGTGGTACGGTCATTACGGCGCTAGGGAACGGCCTAATTGGACTTGGTACCGATAATCCCCAATATAACGTACACATTGTAAATCCGGGTAGTGGAACAACCTCCCTGTACGTTGATGGTAGCCTCACAGTTACTGATGGTATTGATGCAAATAACGTTACGGTTAATAACACTTTAACCGTAAATGATGTTGAAGTTACTGGTGATATCAACATCACTGGTGATATTGATGCATCAGCTGATGAAATTTACACTCAATTTGATGTAGTTAATAGTGGTAGTGGAGCTTATCAGTTCAATTCGACTGGTATTGGTTTTACACAGAACACTAACAATCCTCCACTGTATTTGAACAGAGGTCAGAATTATCGTTTTAATGTAAACGCATCTGGTCACCCATTCCTTATCAAAACTTTACCTGGTACAGGGTTAGATAATGTATATCCCAATGGGGTAACAAACAATGGAGCACAAGTAGGTATTGTAACCTTTAAGGTTCCATTCAACTCACCCAATACACTATATTATCAGTGTCAAAATCACGCCCCAATGTTAGGTGTGATGATTATTGGTTCTGCTGGAAACATTGGTATTCAATCAGGTGGAACACTTGTAGGTTCTGCATCAAGTATTAACTTTGTATCATCATCTGGTTCTGGAGTTGATGCTGTTGTTACTGCAGGAGTTGCTACAGTTACAATCACACCAGGTGTATCAATCGGTCTAGTCATTGCACTTGGCAGCTAATAAATATCACTAACACCCCGTAAAACAATGGCAGAAGTATTCGTAAACGCATTAGCTAAATCGGCAGGTATTGTAACCACAAGTTCCAATACTTCAATTGGTCCTAATGATACAGTAATTGCAGGAGTTTCAACTGTAGGTTTGGCTGTTGGTTATCTAGTTGATAACCAACATTTCCGTGGTGGAACTAAGGTTGCATCTATTGATAGTACCTCACAGGTTACTGTTGATAAGGCATCAACAAATACCGTAGCAGCAAACACTCAACCAGTTAGATTTCTTGGTCCTACCGCAGCTTACACATCACCAGCTGGCACAAAATCTATTCTGATTGGTGGTACTTTCTCAAATCTCACAAATAACAATGTGAATATTACGGTTGAGGTTGTAACTGGTATTACTTCTACTACTATTGCAAATCATATTCCTGTTCCAACAGGTAGTTCTTTTGTTATTAGTGATGCTGGTAAGACGGTATTGGCTGGTGACGATGTAATTAACATCTATTGTGATACAGAGAATGCTATTGATACAACATTAGGCATTCTTCAGGGGGTTAACTGATGGCAGATAGAAACGGATATATCGGAAGAGCTCCTGGTGATAGTAGTGTCCTTGTTGCTCGTCAAACAAATCAACCAACATCTGATACATCGACCTTTGTATTCAGTGCTGGATATGATGTAGGATATCTTGATGTATATATTAATGGTTCTAAACTTGTTAACGCACTTGACTACACTGCAACTGATAGTCAGAATGTAACCCTCACTACTGCAGCAGAAGGTGGTGATGTTATTGAGTTTGTAGCCTATAAGGCTTTCAACCTCACCAATGTTATCACAGAAACAAGTGGTGATTTAATCGTTGATGGTAATATTACTGCTATAGATGGAAACTTCAGTGGTACTATTACCCAAAATGGTGTTGGTGTTGTAACTATTGGTGGGGATGGTTCCACACTCACTGGTATTGTAACTACTATCACAGCTGGTGATAACATTTCAGTTAACCAATCTACTGGAAGTGTTGTAATCACAGGTTTGGCTAATACAGCTAATGTGGTAGCAGATACACTGGTGGTTACTGGTGTTTCTACTCTTGGTAGTGTTATAGCTAATGATTTCACAGGTAATGGTGGAGGTCTAACAGGAATAAGCACTAACTTTGTTTCAGCAGTTGGTATTCAATCTGGTGGTGTTACCATCGGAGTAGGTATCACACAATTGAATTTTGTTGGTACTGGTAATACATTTAAGGTTGATGGTACTACAGTTGATATCAGTATCGAAAGTGGTAGTGGTGGAAGTGGTCTTTCTACCGTTGGTGTTAACACTGGATATATATTTTCAAATCCAAGTACACTTACTACAAGTATTCAGTTAACACAACCTGGATTTAATTATGGTTTATTTGGACCAATCACTATCGGTTCCGGTGTGACAGTCACCGTTGGTGCTGGTAATAGTTTCACAATAGTATAAGGAGGTATTGAAAGATGTCACAACTTAAAGTTAATAACATCACTAATGAGTTTGATGATGGTCCTGTTACTTTTGACAAGGGGATTATTGCTGATGGTTCACAATTAACACTGAAACCTACCACTCAATCGTTTGATCCAAAACCCTTGGCAACGACTGTTGGAGTTAGTTCAACGATCACGATTGGATTTAACCAAGACATGCAGTTCTTGGGTACTGGGGATATCCGTATCCGTGAAGCTTCGGCCTCTGGTACTATCACCACTTCATTCACTACTGGTGTTTCAACTGAGATTAATATTTCTGGTGGAGTGTTAACGATTGATCCAAAAGATGATTTGGATTATGGTACAACTTATTTTGTAACTCTTCCCTCTGTAGGTATTGCTAATACACTTGGTGCTTATATTGCAGAGTTGGATACTTATCAGTTCCAAACAGAGTTTAGAACGTTTGACATCCAAGGTGGTGATTACACAGGTATACTTGTATCACCAACATCCCCAACTGGATATCACAAGTATAATATCTTTACTTCCTCTGGTATTGTTACGTTTAGTGGACCTAGTTCAACTGCAGAGGATTTAGATTATGTTTTAGTTGGTGGTGGTGGAGGTGGTGGAGGTGCATATTACTCTGGTGGAGGAGGGGGAGCTGGTGGACTTGTTAAGAACTATAACGTGTCAAACATACCTGGAGGCAGCTATACTATTACTATTGGAGCTGGTGGTCCTGGAACGTTTAACAATCCAAATGGCACAACTTCACCACCAACACTACCCCCTAATAACCCTGGTGGTGGCCCATGGCCAATAATAGCACAACCAGGATCAAACTCAACGTTTGGACCTACACCAGTGGGAACAATTGTTGCTTATGGTGGCGGTCGTGGTGGATTGGGGAGACAATATGGGTATCCACTACCTGCGTATGAAAGAAATTCAAGCGTAAATCAATCAACACCAACATTTTATCTTGCTGGAGCATCTGGTGGTTCGGGTGGTGGTGGATCATATGACCCAACATCACCTTGGGGCCCGCCAACATCCCCTCCTGGATATAATCCGCCCACTTTCAATGGTAGTGGAATTTTTGGTGGACAAGCTATTTCATACCCCTCTCCAAATGCACAGGGTAATCCTGGTGGAAGCACATCAGTTTATCCTAGTCAGCGATGGAGTGGATCTACCTACCTTGGTGGTGGAGGAGGAGGTGCCGGAGGTGCCGGTGGTAATGTAAGAGAAACACCACCACAGGGACCAGCTGGCCCAAATCCAAACCATAAAAATGGTGGTGGAGGTGGTAGTGGTGCTTCGAATCCAGAATTTAATGGAACCCAATTGTTACTACTTGGATTACCAAGTGTAATTTGTAATGAAATGGGAACGGGTGGTAATCTTGCAGGTGGTGGTGGTCCTGGATGTAACGTTGATAGTAGTGCACAATGGCCACAAGGTCCGAGCAACGCTTGGACACCAAACACTGTTGCGAGAGGAGGTCCAGGTGGTGGTGGTGATGGTCGTTATCAAAGAGCTGGTTCAAACCCATATCCAAATCACCCTGCTGAAGCCGGTTATCAAAACATGGGTGGGGGAGGTGGTGGTGGATACACCTCTGCAGGTCCAACAGGAACATTTCCAACACCTGGCCCTGGAGACTGGTTCGGACTCCCAGGTGGTAGTGGTGTTATGATGTTCAGATACGCACACCCTGGTTCATAATAGGAGGTATTACTAATGTCTGATTTAAGAGTACAAAGAGTTAGAAGTCTTGATGGTAGTACCGTTGAGTTTGTTAATGGTGTCAGTGGAAATGCTGATGGGTTGAGATTTGATCCAAAAATTATTTCATATAATCCAGTAGCACTTACTACTGATTTGAGTGTATCTACAACTCAATTTACATTTACGTTTGATCAACCAATTGAGTTTTCTGGTATTGGTACCATTCAAATTCGTAAAAGTAGTAATAATAGTGTATATCAATCTTTTACCTGTGGTGTTTCCGCAGGTGCTACGATTGCTGGTTCAGTTCTTCAGGTGAACACCTCAAGTGGAAACTTTGATTTCTTTTCAAACTATATCATTAGTTTGCCTTCTGTAGGTATTGCAAACACCTATGGGCAGTATTATGCAGGAAGTGATGCATATACATTTAGAACTGGTGTTACTGAGTTTGAGGTTCAGGGTGGTGACTTTGAACAAATTCTTGTCAACCCTTCCTCACCAACTGGATACTATAAGTATAATATCTTTACTTCCTCTGGTATTGCTACCTTTACTGGACCTAGTGCATCTGCTACAGACTTCGCTTATGTTTTAGTTGCTGGTGGTGGTGCTGGTGCTTATCAAAATGGTAGCTACCAAGGTGGAGGTGGCGGTGGTGCCGGTGGTTTAATCCAAAATTACAATTCAGGTAATTTGCCCGCTGGAAATTATTCAATTAGTATTGGTGCTGGTGGCCAAGGAACATTCGATAACCCCGGTGGAACAAATGCTCCTCCAACCCAACCTCCAACAGGTCAATGGCCCCAATTGGCCTCTAGTGGTTCTAACTCATCATTTGGACCTACACCAGTAGGAACAATTATTGCTTATGGTGGTGGTAAAGCTGGCCAAGCACACTACGGATCTTCATTTCCAAGTTACACATATCCAGTTCCTAGTAGTGCACCAAATTACTTTGGTACTCCCGGTGGTTCTGGTGGTGGTGGAACTGTTAATAGTCCACCAGCTACCTATCCTACCAGTAGTCCAACAAGGAGACATCCTGGTGGAACAGGAAGATCTTATCCTTCACCTAATCAGCAGGGATATCCTGGTGGTCAAGCTGGAACTATGCCTGGTTTTTCAGGAACACAACCTGGAGGTGGCGGTGGTGGTGCCGGTGGAAGTGGTTCAGGTCAAGGTCTTTACGCTCCGAGACCAGCAGGGCCATCTCCCGGAGGATATGATCCCGGAAATAGGTATCAAAACTCAGGTGGAAATGGTGGAAGTGGTAAATCTAATCCTGAATTCCCTGGTCCTGGACTGGCATTGATAGATGGATTCCCAAATACCCTATCAGATGAAATGGGATCATCAGGATACCTTGGTGGTGGTGGAGGAAGTCAAGTTTATACTTATCCAACGGCTTACAGCTATAACCCAACCCAGACTGAATCTTGGACTCCTCCTGCACCTGGTGGAATTGGTGGTGGTGGAGATGGTTTCTTCTACGCTGGTCCTCCACCGGGCTCGACTAATAACCCCTATTACACTGGTACTACTCGTTTTGCACAATCCGGTATGCAAAACACTGGTGGAGGCGGTGGTGGAGGACAACATCCAGGTGGTCCTAGTGGTCTAACACCAACACCAGCTCCAGGTAGTTGGTATGGAGCTCCGGGTGGATCTGGTGTTATGATGATTCGTTATGCACATCCAGGTAGCTGATAAATAAAATACAAGGATACTCATAAGAATGGCACATTTTGCTCAATTAGATGAAAACTCCATTGTTCAGAGGGTTATTGTTGTTAATGATAATAACACCTCTGATAGTAGTGGCAAAGAAGTAGAAGAAATTGGCATTTCTTTTTGTAAAAAACTATTTGGTGAAGATACTATCTGGGTTAAGTGTTCCCGTAGTGGTTCAATTAGGAATTTTATGCCAGGTCCGGGATTCTATTACCATAGTGAGTTGGATGTATTTTGTAACCCTCAACCACATCCTTCCTGGACTCTTGAAGGAACAACCTGGACACCTCCTATTGTCATCCCAGAACTCTCTGAGGAACAACAAAGACTTAAATATCATTATTACTGGAATGAAACTGAATATCAGAGGGATTCTTCAACTGGATGGTTTATATTCACTCCACAGATAGTTCAGATTCAACAACAACCTACCAATTTAAGTGTTAATGTTTCCGCAGGTTCTTCAGTTGAAATTAGTTCATCTGTAACTATTAGTGAAGGATTTGTAAATGCATCTTTGATCACAATTGTTGATACTGTTGATGGTGTCGATCTTTGGAATATACAAGATCCTAATTCAATTGCCACATTGGATGCACCCACTTCCACTATATCATTTAATACTCCCATCTTAACTTCCGATGATGATGGTAGACAATTTAAGATTAAATTTGCTCCAATGGATAGTGGAGCATCAGTTGAAACTGAATCAGTAACAATTACTATCGTATAAGGAGAAATTTAAAATGGCTCATTTTGCTGAATTAGATGACAACAATATTGTTCAGCGTGTTATTGTTGTTTCAAATAAAAACACCAGTGACGAAAATGGTGTTGAGGATGAAAATATTGGTGTTGCATTCTGTAAATCTCTTTATGGATCTGATACTAATTGGAAACAATGTTCTTATTCGATGAGGACTAGAAGAGCATTCCCTTCAGCTGGAATGTTGTATAGTCAAACACATGATGTTTATCATAATCCTTCTCCCTTCCCCTCTTGGATTTTAAACTCCAATGCAATTTGGGAAGCACCAAATGATGAACCCTCAATCACTGAGGAACAACTTAGTTTAGGGTATGAAAACTACTGGAATGAAATTGAATATGAAAAGGATTCATCAACTGGGTGGTTTCTATTCACTCCACAACTTATCACTATCAATACACAACCTTCTCCCACAACTGTAAGTGTTTCTGTAGGATCTTCAGTAAATGTTAGTGCAGCTGCTACTGTTTCTGAATATCAAATCGAAGCATCATTGCAGAGATCAGTAGTAGATGGTGATGGAAATGAAGTTTGGATTTCTATAGGTGATGTAGCTCAAAGTGAAGATTCATCCTTAAGTGTTTCATTAAATACTGGAATTCTCACTGATACATCTCATTCTGGTGGGTATAGAATTGCATTTGTTCCACTAGAAAGTGGAGTTGTTGGATACACAACATCAGTTACAATTACAGTTACGGATTGATTTCTTTAGATCGATCATATATAATAACACTGAATACATTATTGAATAGATGGCATTTCAATCAGTATGGTATTATACCGATATACCTGAAAATGTGGTTGACCTAATCGAGAAAGACCTGACTGAGACATTTGATCCTCAGATGGGTGATTCTCGTCTCATGGGAGACGCACTGAATAAAGATAAAAGAAACTCACAAAACGCATGGGTTCCTACCAATCATTGGTTGGGTGGATTTATGTGGCATTATATTTCTAGAGCAAATAGAGAAAACTTCCTATATGATCTGAGATGTATTGATGGTGAATCAATGCAATACACTCAGTATGGTCCTGGCCAATTCTATGGTTGGCACAATGATGCTGGTATTGCTGGATCATATAAACCAGCCACTGTTGGTAACAGAATGGAAGGACTTGCACAAGACTTTGTGAATGAGAACATTGAACTTGTAAGGAAACTTTCTTTTGTTCTACAACTCTCAGATCCTGATGATTATGAAGGTGGGAATCTTCAAATGTTAGATGAATCTGGTAGTAATTACTTTGCTCCAAGGAAAAGAGGAACTGTAATTCTCTTTGATTCAAGAACGATGCACAGGGTTCTTCCTGTTAAGTCTGGTCTTCGTAAGTCTATCGTTGGATGGACTGTTGGTCCTCGTTGGAAGTGAGGTAGATATGGCAGAACAAATGAATTTGGAACAACTTCAGTTCCAAGAACGATTCAACTCAGGTACATCTTGGACAAACAACGAACAGTTTGACAAAGATGGTTACTTGGTCATTAAAGATCTATGGGATCCAGAAGAATTATTTGTTGAAGTTCCCACTATGAGGGGACAAATCAACTACTGGGGTAAGAAAGAAGATCAATTTACTCATCAAGACCTTGAAGGTCAAGTAGAAGGATCTCTTGCTTGCTATACTCGCCCGCAATATCGTCATATTCACTCAGGTATTCGTCTCAAACTTGAGAAGGTAATTGGTAGACAACTATACAATACCTATTACTATGATCGTTTCTACTTTGCAGGTCAAGGTCTTGCACTTCATGCAGATAGACCAGCATGTGAGATTTCTGTGAGTGTACATATCAGTACCAACCTTGAAGAGGATTGGCCTCTGTGGATCAAGACACCTGATACATATTCTGAACCAAAGAATATGGGAGAAATTGTTGAATCAGGTGAGAACAGATCAGTAAATTTGAAACCTGGTGATGGTATGATCTACAAAGGATGTGAGAGACCACACTGGAGAGAACCTTTGGTATCACGACACTCTGGTAGATACTTTATTCGTAAGTTGGGTCAGAAAGATGATACTTTCTATCATCAAGTGTTCTTCCATTATGTTTTGGCTGATGGTAACAGAGCACATTGTGCAAACGATATGGCGAGGGAATGATGAAAACTATTGACGAAATCTTTGACGATATTACTCTGATTGGTGAAACACCCAATCTTATATTCAAAACACAACTACCTGATAAAATCTTTGATGAAGTCAAGTTGTGGATTGAACCAATGAGGAAGATTAAGGATGATCCATATGCTGAACTCCTTAATCATCGTAATGGCGGAACTGATCATAACTCATATCAGATAGCTGTCCCAAGATCAATGATTGATCATTCATTTTTCTATGGATATATTCTTCACTTTGGTCAGATTTATTTAAGATCTATTTATCCATCTAACGAAACATTTAAAGATTTTAAATCTCGTGCGGTTCAACTTCGTAACTACTCTGGTCACTATGATGGATATGACTGTTGGTTGAATTTTACATACAAGGGTGATGATAATCCCATTCACAATCATGCTGGATCATTATCATCTATCATCTATATTAAAGATAAAGATTGTGAGCCAACACACTTTCCGTCAATAGGTTATGTGCATGAACCAAAAGAAGGAGAGATTTTATTGTTTCCTTCTCATTTAAATCACTATGTTGCAACAAAAGAAACAGATTCGGAAAGAATCAGTGCTTCATTTAACCTGGATATGTTGAGGTGATAAATAACTAAAAAGTAGTAGCTAAGATGACTAGGGCTAGAGATCTTTCAAAATTAGCTAACCCAGAAGTTTTTAGTGTTGACTCTAGCAATAATGTTGGTGTCAATAGTTTAACTCCTGATGCCAAACTTGATATTGTTGGTGTAGTCAGTGCCACAGAATACTATGGTGATGGTTCAAACCTCACCGGTATCATTGCTGGTTCTACACTATCAGCGTCAAATGGAACTCAAAGGTTAGTTGTTACCAGTCAAACCACTGGTACTATGACTGAAGCTGCTACCAACTCTGATATCACTTATGATACTGGAACTGCTGTTCTGAGTGCCACAAAGTTCTCCGGAACCCTCTTAGGAAACTCCACAGGACTACAAGGTACACCAAGTATCACTGTACAGGATATTACAGCTGAGACAGTATCAATCGCTGGTACGATCTCTTACGAGGACGTAAGTAACGTTAACTCGGTTGGTATCATCACAGCAAACAAGGGTATCAAAGTTCCTGACTATGGTATTACTGTAACTGGTGTTGTTACTGCTACGACATTTCAAGGTGATACATCAGAAGTTATTTCTGGTACATGGACATTAGGTGCTGATGGTACTAATAACTATACCTTCACTGGTCCTGGATTGACTGGGGCTGAGAATGATCCAACTCTCTTTGTTCAGAGAGGGATGAATTATCATTTTGTCAATAATATGGGTGCTCATCCATTTCAAATTCAAAGTGAGGAAGGGCAAGGTGGAACTGCATATAATGATGGTGTTACCAACAATGGAGTCACCAATGGAACTCTCACATTGAAAGTTCAAATGGATGCACCAGATACACTGTATTATCAATGTACGGCTCACCCCAACATGGGTGGTAAAATGACCGTAGGTGGCGGTGGTGGAGGTGATACTTCGACAACTGCACATCTCATCTGGTTGATGGGTGGTGGTTGATAAATAACTTTAAACTAAGAGATAGGAATGGCATTTACTAACGAACAATTGACGGAAGTGGTGCAAGTTACTTCTGGAGCCTCTAACGATCTTGTCACTGTAGCTGGATCCAAGAAGGTTTTTATTAGGTCAATTATGTGTTTTGACCGTGGATCAGCTGCGACCGCTAAAATCTATGTCGTTCCTAATGGAGGTTCTGCAGCAGCTACTAATCAATTGTTTGAAGTGCAATTGAACACCAGTGAGACTGCTTTGATTGAACCAATTTATCCTATTGTATTGGACACAACAGGGGACAAATTGGTTGTAGAAGCATCGAGTGGTAGTATTAACTTCTTTGCTACTGGCGATAGGGAGGCTTGATAAATGCCATTTAAATCTTCAGAAGGTAGAAATCAGGGTAAAATGACTAAGTCATTTGACTCTGAATATATTGGTGGTTATTTGCTCAAATCAGCATCAAATTCACAATATTTTTATGCTCCTAATACAGAGACAACCTTATTTGTTGCACCTGGTATTAAAAGTATTGTTATTGCAGGTGTTGCTCCTGGTGGAACTGGTGGAAGTTCCCCCACCACATCTGGTGCTAATGGCGGAGGCGGAGGTGCCGGTAATGCAGAGGGGTGGACGTTGCCTGCCACTTCATATTTCGATCAAACTCTTTATATCAAAGTTCCTGCTTCACCAGGACAACCTGTTTATGTAAAAACTGGAAGTCATAGCGGAACTTCTATTTGGGAGGCAGGACATGGTAATCCTGGTCCCTCGGGCCGCGCGGGTGGTCAAATGATTGCTGGACCAGGAAATCAAGGTGGTGACGGTGGAATCCGGGGTCCATATGGTCAGCCTGGTGCTAGCGCAAGTGGTGCAGGTGCTGGCGGTGGTGGAGGTGGTAACCACAACACCTCTCCAACCCGTGGTGGTCCAGGAGGATCAACATCTGTTCCATCTCCATTGCAACCTTTAGGACCAGTAGATGCTATTGGTCCTGCATCGGCCTTCAGTATTACAGGAAGTCCTGGTGGATCTGGTGGATCTGGTCAAGGTCAGGCTGGACAACCTGCGCCTCAGGGTGGTGCACACGGTCACCCAGCTGCAAATAATTGGCCTAACCCCAATGGTGGATCTGGTGGTGGTGGAGGCGGTGTCGTCATAAGTGTCAATGGTATCACCAAGAATTATGGTGGAGGCGGTGGCGGAGGTGGTGCTGCACACTCTTCTGGATATCAACCAGGGCCACCAGCAGAAGGTGGTGCAGGATTTATTCTCATTCAACTTGTTAAGCATACCTAAATAACTAAAAAGATATCGCCATGGCAATTGGTAATCCTATATCACTAACAGATAACGTAGCATCCAAGGTAATTAGGGTTCTAGCTACTAACAACCAAACTGTCTTTACAGTGATTGGTGGTTATCGTATTAACCAGCTTGGTGTTTTTAGAAACGGTGTTAGGTTATCTAACAACAGTGACTTTGTAGCACTTGATGGTGTAACAGTTACATTAGTAAATGCTGCACAAACAGATGATGAAGTTCTTTTCCAGATACAAGATGACTTCAAGGTAGCTGATGCTATTGTATCATCAGCATCGACACAGACAATCAATGGTGATTTAACTGTTACCGGTAATTTCTATTATGGAGGCGGTGGTGCTGGTATTCTAACTACTGGTGGTGATGGATCTAATCTAACTGGTGTTGTCAATAGTCTAATAGCTGGTGATAACATCAGTGTAAGTAGTGCAACTGGTAATGTAACCATCACTGGATTGGCTAACACTTCTAATGTTTCAGCAGATACACTTGTAGTTAGTGGTTCATCAACATTAAATACACTTGTAGTTAGTGGTTTATCAACATTTTTTGGTGATGTTTCCATTGGTGGAACACTTACCTATGAGGATGTAACCAATGTCAATGTAACTGGTATCATTACCGCCAACAATGGTATTAGTGTTCCTAGTGGTGGGATTGTAGTTGGAACAGCACTCACAATTAACCAAACTGGTATTGATGCTGTTGGTGTCATAACTGCTGCATCATTCTCTGGTAATGGTGCAAACCTCACCAATCTAAATATTCCAGCTTCATTTAATGAACTGGATGCTACGCTCTTCTCATAAATAACTAAAAATAGATACCATGGCACTTCAACGAACAAAATTATTATCTATTCAATCAGTCACAGGTATTAATACTGTTGGAATCTATACTGTT
>Ga0187217_1000622_pt1 | contig 14681 bp, 19 predicted proteins | sample 15SPOviralmetaG_FD_130165 | JGI IMG/M metagenome (GOLD analysis project Ga0187217, IMG submission 130165) | Marine viral communities from the oligotrophic San Pedro Time Series (SPOT) site, San Pedro Channel, CA, USA - 15 SPOT_SRF_2010-09-15... | ecosystem: Environmental > Aquatic > Marine >... | reverse complement strand
ATGTTTTACACCGCCGACAAATGAAGCGTTTCCGTAAAAAGAATGTAATCCTCTAGTTCTGTCTTTCTTGATGTACCAAGTTAGTTCTTTCATAATAGGTTGTAATTCAAATCTGTGCTTCCAACGGAAAATCTCAGCCCAAATGTGAATAGGTATACCTGAGAAAGCAACAAGCAAGTAAGTGAAGTCGTCTTCGCAAAGAGGAATAATATCGTTCATTGTCAATCGATAGTTGTAAATACAGAAAGAAAGAAAAATCAAAATCAATTTTATAAAATTACATACTCTAGAATACCCCGTGACTAATACCGCTGTCCCCTTGATTTTGTGTAAGATTGACACCGACTTGCATGGAGGCAGGAGGTGCTGCTTGAACAGGGGGAGGCTTAGGTGCTTGAGTTTGAGGAGTGAACGCTTTAGCAATTTCTGCTCCTAGTGATACAAGACCTCCTACAACAGCAACAGCAGGGGCGGCAACACCTCCTAGTTCTGATGAAGCCATAATACCTTCACCTACATCTGCTATAGTATCAACAGTTCCTAAAGTTTTGCTAACTGTTGATGCTGCTTCACCTACATCACTAGCAGCAGAAGCAGCATTATCCGCTACCTTTGAAAGATTGACTGCGTCTTCACCTGCTTGACCCATATTATTTATAGTATTTGTAATTTGACTTAATCCTGATAAGGCTCCTTCAGGGTCTAATTCGCCAGGCATTATATCTCCGTCTTCGGCTAATCCTGCACCTTGAATGAGATCATCAACTCCTTGATTTAATTGTGATCGTTGTGATGAGTATTGAGAGAAAACATTCATCAATTCATCACCGAAACCGTCGTCATCATCTTCTCCTGCTACTCTACCAGCAGGGGCGGCGTCAGGTGCGCCAGCAGGTGCTTCAGGTGCTAAATCACCATATTTGATTTGTTGTCCTGCTTGTGTAGAGGGTTCTGCGTTTGTTCCTAGATTTTGACCAGGGTTTACAGCAGAGGATCCTCCTTCATTTCCCATATCAGTTTCTCCTTCGGCTGCTTCTGTACCAGGTGCTTGTTTTGCTCCTGCTAGAGCCTGACCTATATTTTGTCCCATATTGAGAAATTGTTTCCAATGGCCAAAACCTATAATTGTTCCTGCTATTTGAGAACTACTTTGTCCTAAATCTCCTACAACTGTTTCTACTTTTGCACCTAAAGTTGCTTTAGGATCCTGAATAACTGATGATACATTACTTATATGTTTGTTAGCCAAGGCAACTGAATTGTTAAAACTCTGTAATCTACTTGCGTAATCCGACATTATATAAATATTAGTATTATTTTATTTCTATATTTTATTATGGCTCCGAAGAAAGATAAAGCAACAGGATTGAACAAAAAATATGTTCCTAAAGGATTGTCTAAAGCAGACAAAGCAAAACAAGTAGCGTCTATCAGAAAAGGAACCGACAGACCTAAACTTAAATCAGCACCCGATCCAAAGAGATCTAGTCATGTAGTAAAGTTTGAAAAGAGATACGGTAAGAAAATAACGGATGATGCGTGGATCAGTAAGAACCTATTATCTAGAGCAGGTATATCGCAAATTCTATCAAAGGGTAGAGGAGCATATTACTCAGCAGGAAGTAGACCTAATGTAAGTGCTGCTGCATGGGCGCGGGCTAGGCTTGCTAGTGCTTTGACAGGAGGGGGAGCGGCTAAAGTAGATCGTGCAATTTTAAACAAATATAAAATAAAAAAATAATTATATATATTATAAAATGCCTCAACACTATAATCCACATGTACCTGGCCATAAAACTAAAGGAATGTCCGCTGCTATGAAAAAGCGTTTAGACAAACATGCTGAAAGTCACTCTAAGGCTCATATTGATAAAATGATAAAACATATGAAAGAAGGTATGTCTTTCAATAAAGCACACGAAGCCGCTATGGGCAAGACGAAGTCAGCCCCTAAGAAATCTATGGCCCCTAAGAAGTCAGCCTCCAAAGGGCTTACCCCGTCTCAGCAAAAACTCCCTGCTGGCTTGAAGAAGGCAATTCTTTCTTCAAAGAAGAAGTAGGTATCAACTTCAATTGTATAAAATCCATCAAATCTTCATCCCCTCTGATCCATTCATCATTCTCAACTTCAATATGTATTTTGTAAGGATATTCCCCTACAAATTGCATTAGTTCATCAATATTACAAAACGGAAACTCATACTCAATATATTGTTTAACATATTTCAAATCACTAGTGTAGTAAGACATTTTATAGTATTGCTCCGCTTATATATAACGGTGTTTAATGTTTGCTTAAAAATCAATTTTGTGAATTGTCTTCAGAGTCTACATTAGAACTAGTATCTCTATCATATAACATTGTATCTAAGTTTTTATAAGCCTTAAGTTTTCTCATATCTAAAGTTAGAAAATCATATCTGTTTCTACCTTTTGCTTCATTCCATAACTCCATAAACTTTTCACTAGATCCTTCTGTAATTGCATTCAGTTCCTCGCTATACTGTCCTATATGTTTTTCACTATGAGAACCTAAAAAAAAATAATATGTAGCATTGCTTCTAAGAACAGGACTTAGATCTTTGTAATACTGAGTAAAAAAAAGAAGACTGATCTGTCCTTCGCCTGCTATCCCTCCCCCGTGTCTGTATGTACTAATAAAACTAGAAAAATACTTGTGATCCTTACTCATCATATTTTTAGGGAGCATACCTAGTATATCATCAAACACTAATAGATATTTCTCTTTTTTATCATCTTGCTGAGATATAACATTCAGAACTGCTTGTAGGTTCTCATTACTATACTCATCAAAATGCTCTAGATACATTTCTTCTTGTTCTAATTTTTTTCCTATAGGGTCATTCATAATTGTAGGTGACCATATAATTACATTACCTTGAAATACAGGATCTAGTTTGTCTATCAAATTATACATTAAGGTTGATTTGCCTGCGGCTACATGACCTATACCTACACCTAGACTAGGGAATTGAAACATACCGTATTCTTCTTCATTGAAGCCGTCTTTATCTACGCTTACAGGTTGTATTTTGAAATCAGGTTTGTTCATATATTATATATAACAAATTATTTCGCCTTAATAATTCCGTATCCGTGTGTCTCTCGTTGAGCATGCAGAGTGTGATTGCCTGTTTGATTTCTCTCAATAGTCCATTCTGTCAATTTGTTAATCAAGGCGGTTTCTACTTTTGCTTTCGCTTCGCCACTGAAATCACTACAGTCGCAGTATTCATCATTAACTACATCCCAAAACTCTTTCAGTGTATCCTGAACGGCTTTGCCGAAAGCGGAACATGCTTTTGCATTCTTCCATTCCTCAGGATTATTAGGAATTATAGGGAGAACAAACTTGTTACCGTGATCGTAGAATGTATCTGTCTTAGGATCATATGTAACCTTAGACCTTTCACCCCTCTTATCTATTGTGTATGACTTCCAGTTTTTTTGTTTCTTTTTGTGTAGTTTGCTGACTTCACCTCTCCACTTCTCAAAAATCTTAGGATCGACTGTGATTGCACCTTTTTTGTTTGCTCCTAGGTATGTGGCTTGTGACATTGTATAGACTTCTACAGAATACTCTTGAAGAAGAAAGAAAAATCAAAATCAATTTTGTTATCATATCTACACTAGTCACTTCTACTTGAATGATTGTTATTGAAAAATACTACACTATACCTAGTCCCGGTATAATCTTCTGTCCAATGCTTATGCTTAGATCCATTGAACTTGAAGGGTTTATTTTTTATATTTTCTTTTCGGATCAACGGAGTATCTGTGAACATAGAGGGTTGTTCTAGATAGAGCCTACCTCCTGTATAGTCTCCTAATCCTACAATGTAACTCTCACCTATATTTGCACCGTCATAGTGAGGGGGTGATTGAAAGTTTTTGTTGAGTTGAACTTGTGTCCATTGAAAATCTTTAATATGTAAGTCAGCAAACTCTTTGAGAAGTATGGCTAGTTCAGGATACAGATCTCTACATTTTGTTAGATACAATCCTTTTTCTTCTGCTTTTGTTCTGTAGATTTTTTCTCCAGTCTCTTTGTCTCTTTTCAAAAATCCTTTCCAAGTAGTACCGAATAACATAGATCCTCCATCACGATCATTACATTTTGCGTTTTTGAATTGACCTGTTCTTCTTTCAGTTCCTCTATAGAATTTGATTTTGTCTAGTTCATTTCTGAGAGTTTCACAATCTTCTTTAAGTGATCCTACAAACATTATATATATATTGATACTATTTTAAATAGAACTTATTTTCACAGTATCTAGTTTTTCTTTAATTTCTATAATATCATCCGCAATATCGTCTATAACTTCTGTAACAGGTTTGTTACAATCACTATCACAATCACAGCACTTACTCGTGCAATGTATATGTATGTTTTTGATTAAAACAGATAACGCCCTTATAAGTTTCTTCATATACATATAAGGACATAAAAATAAAAAAAAAAAGGTGCTTATCGGAACTGACATGTGAATGTAACCGCAGTAGCAGAACCAGTGAACTTTAGACGAATTCGATTGAAAGCAACATTAGATAATTGTAAGAAACCGCTGCCACTGTTAGGAAAGATCTGAGAATTGAGGGGAAAAAAGTTTGAAGCGTCTGCTGATACTTCAACTGTGATAGGATCTGTAAGACTAGTTCCTGATCCGAAAATACAAATATTTGCGGCTGCAGATACATCTATAACTGTACTAGTATCTCCTGATGCTACTGATTGATTACTTTCCATATTTCCGTGAGATCCTGAAGCGGATGCTGTAGTTGATGATACAGGGACGGCTGACTGATTAGAAGCGATTACAACTGGGAGAGATGAAGCCATTGCTTCCTGACCGAAGTCTAAACTTGAACCTGAAACACTAGCGATATTTGTATCTACCTGACCTCCAGTTTGCATAGATATTCTTTGATAAGCAGATCCATTGTAGCCATATATACCTGTTTCTGCGACTGCGGCTAATGTAGCGTTAGCACCAGTATCTCTAGTAACATTGATGGCTGACTGATTAGATGCTACAACAACAGGTATAGATGCGGCTGCGAGTTGCTGACCGATATCTAAGTCCTGTCCGTTAATTTGTTCTAGATCTACATTGATGTTTGCTAATGATTGAGCGGCGATATCTACTTCAATTTGTTGTGATGCATTAACTTTGTGTGAATGGGCTGAACGAAATCCTGACATGTTTTTATACTATATAGTGAGAAATATGTTCTAATCTTATATTTAAAATATACTAGATAATTATATGACTGAGAACAGAACAACTGAGAATGAATTGTTACAAATGAGTGAGCATTTCAAACAGGTAGTTACGAGAAAGGATAGAGAAATAAAATTAGTAAAATCAAGATGTAGTGATGGCGATGAATATTTGCGATCAGTAAAAGATAAATTAATAGAAATGAATGTAATAGTAAGACATCTTGCTTTCTTGTCTCAAATCAATTTACCTAGTTTTATACAAAAACATATGTGTGAAGAGTTGACTACATTAGCAAAGAAAATGATGCACGATGTTGATGAGTGTCGAGAGACTATTGATTATTCTGACCTAACCGAGGACTTTTTCGAGGCTTTTGAGGATCAGATTTAGGGGTTGTGGGTTCAGCATCGGGATCAAGACCAGGCACCCCTTTATGTCGTTCTTTTTCGGTGACTGCGCCGTGTAGTTCTTTATTTGTTAGAATTTCTAATTTTTCATCGTTTATTTTGAATTGTAATGATTTGACTAGTTTTTCACTTCCTATTAACTTACAAAAGTTTTTAACCTTGACACAAGTATCACAGTAATAGTTCCAGTAAGAGTCGGTATCATTACGATTACACCAATAGCATTTAACCATTTATATATTCAAATATTTTATTTTTGAGTTTTCATACCTGCGTAGTTTAGTGAGGCATTATATACTATGAAGGCATTTTGAGTTTGAACTTGATTTCTGATAGCAGTAAGAGGGTCGGTACCAGCAGTAGAAATTACAGCATTAGTTAAGACAGCACTTTCAGCCTGTAATTGTATTAAGTTGTTAGGCATAGGAGTAGCATATCCGTCAAAACCGTATTGATATCCAGTGCAAATACCTTGAACATTGTTACCGTTGAAGTTAGTTTGAGCGGTTCCTGCGGTATTTGAGTCTAGACCTGATAAGTCTCTAATTGCTTCTGCGTAGTGATCTGCAGTTACTAATGAATGGGTAGGAGGATAATTTCCATTGAGACCAGTAATGAAGTGATACATGATTTCAGCATCACCGATTTGTCTCTTTCTCTGTGAGGCTTGAGCATCAGTAGCAGTAGATTGAGATCCTGAGTTTGCGTCCGTTTGATCTGTAAGTGAGGGATTTACAACTAAGTCCATATCATAGGGGAAGCGTTGTCCGTTATTTGAAACTTGATATTCCTTGAGTGATAGTAACTGATTTGTGCTAACACCATTAACATCTGCATTATTCTTTGTTGCGTTATTAGGCTGAAATATGTATACAACTTTGTCGAGTGAATTGACTTGTGGGCCAAATGACATTGTATCGTTTGAACTTTGAATTGTGTTGAGATTGTTTGTAACAGCCTTGTATGATAGACCATTAAGTCTTGAGAGAACAGCAGGTTCTACATAGTTGTACCTTCCGAATAGTTTTACATTTGAAAGTCTGTATGAGAAATTGTAAGTCTGTAATTTATTAGCACCAGCGGCTCCACTATCAATATTCATTAAGAATTGATTTGTCGAATTCAAATGTATCTTAAGTTCCATACCTCCAAATGCTTGAAGATTTATAGGTTGACTACCATCCTTTAAGATACCTGTATTCAATTGAAAGCAGAACTCGTTACCAGGGTGGTTTGCTGTTGTTCTCATACGGTTTGATACATTCCTAGAGTTTTGACCTGCGAGTTGCTGAATGTTATATCTACCAACCTGAAGATCTCTATCATTTAAGGTTCCTCGTTGCCACTTACTTATGAGTGAGTAATTTTGTCTTTGTTCGGCTAAGATGTTACCTTGTCTGCTTGTGATATCTACTCTAGCAATTGCACCGTGAATACCTGCGACATTATCTATAGCAACTTCAGGTGAGTTACCGTCAGCCTGAGGGGAGTTTTGATAAGATGTTACAGGTGTAGCCTGATAGTCTTTGAGGATTGAAATATTTCCTGTTAAGACAAGATCACTAAGAGGGAGTGATGCTCCTGCTACAGGAGGTACGATAAAGTTTATAATATCAACACCGTCGTCGGGTGTGAAATTGACTACATTATTGACGGGAGTGATTTCAAAATATCTTTTGAAGAGGGAGGACATTGTTTATATCTATATAGAATAAAAAAAAACAAATATTTGTTTTTTATCGACAATATAAAAATATATATAATATTTATTATGTTTAAAAATGCTAACAAGTTTGAAATTGCACGAGCGTTTCAAAAGCCTGTAAAGATTGATAGGAAGGACGAGCATACTCTTAAGAAATTAAAGATTAAGAAGGAATTAAAGAAGTTGTTGAATAAGTAATCAGTAGTCTAAGTCATTCTGTTCTTCGTGAGGATATCTCAATTTGAAGCCTCTGATACAGCCTCTCTTTTGACCGATACGATTGAAATACTTACCGTCAAGATACACATTCTTACTGAGTTGCTTACAAAACTTTTGCTGAGTAATTGTAGGTTTTGCTCCGTGCATTAGAGCATGTTTGTATATATCAGAGCAACTGATAACATCATCCCAAGTTTTTGTCTCTTCAGTCCAGTCAAGAAGGAGAGCAATCTCTTCTGTGTCTGCTAGTTCTTGTTGCATGTGTGCTTTTGAACTTGTCGGTTGTTTGAGTTGTTTCAAATGATAATCATCATTGAGCCAAGATAGGAGAATATGTATCATGTGAGGTTTCACCTCTTTTTGATATGTATCGGATATGAACTTCTCATCACCTAGGTGTGTGTATTTGATCAAATCAGGTTGATCTCTGTGTCTCTCAATTTTTTCTTCATAATCTTCTTTCTTGAGAAACTCGGTATCAATCGGAATAGTTCTGTTTCTGCTTTCGTGTAATGCTTTGTCATTGTCCGTGAAACTAGGAAACTGATTACAAGCAACTATAAACAATCCTTTACATACAAACTGAAAGTAATCATTTGAATACAAAGCACGACCCGTGATAGGATCTCCACCTGTGAATGTTTTGATTGTCTGTGTATTGAATGAGGCTGTTGTATCAACTTCAGATCCGAAGATAAGTTTTTTACCCATCAGTCTTTCAAGTTCAGGCTGAGGCTTAGACGAGTCAAATTTCGACTGAAGAAGTGAAGTATTGATTGTTGTTGCGTAATCACCGAGAGCAGTCATCAAAATATTTACTAGTGCTGACTTACCGTTGTTACCTTTTGAACCATGCAACCATAGAATATGTTTTGTTTGAATACCTGCGAGATGCTTACATATTGCTGTTTTGACAAACTCAAGATCTTCATCCTCGTGAAAAATCTTTTGATACATATCAAGTAGTTCAGATGTTTGCGACTGAGCAAGTATAACAGCAGGTTCATAATCAAATTGAAAGCAGAAGCGGTTGAAATAGTTACTGTTGTGAGGTACTAGTTTTTTTTGTTTTATATCAAACACTCCGTTATGAAACGGAAACAAATGATCGTTTTCTTGTATCCAAATATCAGGTTCTTCTTGAACCATGTTTATGAACTGAGTGAGAATAGAGTTTTGTTTACTCGTCTGTCTCAACTTAGTCATTTGCTCATATATGTCTGCGAGATGTTCTTGAGTAATCTTACACTCGTGATCAATGAAAGACTGAAGATTGTTGTAGAGATCTTCTGCTACAACTCTTCTGAAATGTCCTTGTCCGTGATTGACCCAGCGTGTTCCATCATAGTAATACAAATCTTTCTCACCGACAGCAATAAAACGATCACAATAATTTTCTTGTAATCGTTTTGCTAGTTCATAATCCGTGAACCCTTCTACAAAACGGATACTGTGTTTTTTTTTATATTTGACCCACGCCGCCTCATCATTCTGTTTTGCTTTGTTTACACCCCATCCTACACTGATCCTCCACTTGTTTGCTTTCTCATTCATAAAGCATCTCTTACAATCAGCCTCATCTTTGTAGTTCGGTGCTTGTTTTGAGATGTCGTGAAATATATTGAAATTGTTATGAACAACACACCAGTTTGCAAGCATTCTCCAATCGTGATAATGACCGAAGTCAGAAGGATTGAAAAGACTATGTAATCCTGCTGCGTAGCCTTGCTCCTGTATTGTTTGCGGTGCTGACGAAGCAGGCTGTTCAGTCGGAACTTTCTTAGCCTTCTTTACAAGTCTCTTTTTTGCTACCTTCTGAACAAATCCGATGAAATCCTCAACATGCATGTTTGCTGTCGGATTACCATTGAATCGTCTTTCAATGATCTCAAAAGCAAGATCTTTTTTGTGACCTAGGATGTCAATCTTAGTTGAAGGATTTTGACCGTATTTGATCTTTGACTTGTCACCGTCAATCTTAACATAGTAATGATGTCCGTTCTTTGTTTGAGTAGAACCGATTTTCATACCGCGTTCTTTGAACACCTTTTCTATGTTTTTTGTAGCCTCTTTACTGTCTGTATCAACAAGAACAAACGGAGTTTCACCGAGCAAAAGAGCAATAGCATTTGCGTCTTTGTTTTTCTCATTAAAAGCATCACGGATTTTCTTATCAGTCATTAGAGAATGTCTGTGATGTTGATTAGGCAGTCTAACAGCACCGTTACTTTCGGTTCCGAGTGAAGGACAATACGATTGCTTATCAAACTTCTCTTTCTCATGATTGTATTCATAGTCAATCTGAAGTCGAAAATACGGTATGTTATTCTCTTCACAAAAGTCTAGGATTGAAGGACGCAATTGTTTGATCTGAGTTTCTGTGCTGTTCATCGTTGTAATATTTATGTATTATTTTGTTTAAGTAATTTTTCCTTATTCAATTTTGTTTAATTATTTATAAAATCAATTTTGCATACAATTTACTCTACATCGCACTCTCCTTCTTCTTAAGTCTGTATCTCCTTTGTGCTTCTCTGTTTGCTTTTCTCCATTTTTCTGTTTGTCTGTATTTACTGTGTGCATCTCCTAGTGTCTTCTTCATCTTTAGTAGTGATTGATATTCCTCGGCTGTGATTGTTACAGTATTCATCTTATATATCGTCCGAGTTTTATCCTTAAGTAAGTTATGTGTATTATATGTCGTTTAAGAGACGGTGTCACGGATGACAGGGATGACGGCAATATATCAAATATGAGATGCACTACGGAGAAAAAAAAAGTTATGAAATATGCTGTCACACCTGTCACTCGTGTCACCAGCAGAGCAGGCAAAAAAACAAAATTGATTTGTGAAAATCTTCTTATAATTATTCATATAAGCGTAGCAATCATGTCAAACTACAGAGAGAAACTCACAAACACACTTTACTTTGAGGCTATGTTCGGTATCGGTAGGCCGAAACAAGGTGTCCCTGAATTAAAAGACAAGGGGTACTGGACGTGGAAGGACGAGAATGAAATGTATCAAAAGAACGGTGATAGGATCATGTGCATCGGACTAGATGCCTATGTCAAAATGAAAAATATCACAACGGCTAGATTGTGGAAAAAAATGGACATATATGCTGACATAACCCCCGAGCCTTGTGATAGGTGTCCTAGAGAAGATGTGAGTGTATGTATGAGTAACAAATGTCTATCGGAGGATGAGCAAGAACAATGTTGTAATTGCGAAGAGGTTATAGGCGAAGAGGTTGTAGGCTGTTCAAAGTGGCGACACGACGACAAATGTTGTGTTAATTGTTGTGAGTGCGACGATTGTGTTGCGTTGTTACAATCGGAGGATGAAGAGTCTACTTAAACCGTTTCATAATTGTATATATTCGTTGTTCTATTTCTTTCTCTGCAACTACTTGTTCTTTAGGCGGTTGAACTACTTGAGCCTGCTCTGCTTGCTTTTCTACTACATGTTGTTTTACAACCTTACTAGTTTCTACATTAGCCTTGATTATATCCTTACAAAAGTTTATCATACTTTTTATATTATCATCAACAGATAGTCCACAGTCGAATTTGCTGTTAGCCTTTTTGAAAAGTTCCTTTGCGTTGTTCGGTAGAGTCTCGAGTACTTTCAATGATGCTGTTTCAAATACTCTTTGATATTTTTCATCTTCAGTCTCCTCAGGTTCAGGTTCTAGTTCAGGTTCAGGTTCAGGTTCAGGTGTCGGTTGTTTCTCTTCTACTTGCTTTTGTTTCAATGCTGCTAGTTCCCCTTTTTTTTTCTTTTTTTCCTCGGCTGCTTTCTTGATAAGTTCTCGTTGTTCTTTCTGTTGTCTAATTGCTTCCTCTTGTTCTTTCTTCGCATCTATCTTTGCTTGTTGTTTTGCTACTTTCTCTACTTCTCTCGCCTTTTTTCTAGCCTCATATGCTTTTTTCCTTCCCTCTTGCATTTTTGCTAGTTGTTCGGTAGTTAATACTTTTTTAGGTTTATCGCTCATTATAAAATATATTAATATATTATATATGGAAAATATACTTATCCTAGACTTGCTATCACAGATCTTAAGAGAGACACAAAAACTTACTCAAGAGATTTTCAAAATCCGTACGAAGATTGATAGCAGGCAATATCAGATTGCTACAAAGTTCGGCATAATCACAAATGATATCCTAGTAACAAAAAACTCATATAGGAATACACAAAGATCGTATCAAGCAATTCACGGCACGAAACTAGATGATTTACCTGTTACTCTGCACTTCGACTAAATCCTTATCAAATTGATATAGATCTTTGTTTAGTGATTTCTCTATGCTTCCCCAGTATTCATATTCACCTATATGACCTAGCGCACTCATATAATCAATCCACAACTCGAAGCCTGCTTCTCTACATAATTTACAAAAGTAATAATCTTCACTGAGGTAAAATCCGCTATCATGATCAACACCTACCTTAAAGAAGTCATAGCATAGTGAGGCATCATAGCCACTTACATTATTTTTATATCTTAAGGAAGGATACTTTCTCATCAGTGTATAGAATACATTTTTATTTATTAGCATTGCTCCTGTAGGAATGTCTTGTGCTTCCATAAACCGCTTCATAGTTCTTACATTTCCGTCTTTATCAACTACAGGATTGAAGTTCATATCAGACATCGATGCAGGATCAAACTCATTTTTGTTGATCATATATTCAACCTTTTTCCAGTTGATACCCTTTTTCGGATATGACAAACCTGTAATTTGAAAATCATTGATAATCATGTTGATTATGCTTGTAGGATTGAATACTAGATCTGTATCTAAAAATAGAAGAGGTGAGTGTTCACTACCTATAAACTTTGATACAATAGCATTCCTTCCTCTACATATAAGGCTTTCACCGCTGAGATACAGATAGTCATGAGGTATGTGTAATCTAAGTAATATCATTTGTAGTTTCATAAGTGATTGAACGAAACCTGATTTGAGATTTCCGCCGAATGCGGGGATCCCTATGAATAAAGAAAAATTAGGGTTCTCTGTGATCCATTTGTCGATGACAATCGAATTCATTAAGATACTCCGAGAAAAAAAAAATCAAATGTTAGCGAGAACATCACGCTTGTTGCACGAGTAGCAAAGGACACCTCTGATTTCACCTGTAAGGTGATTGTGATCTAAACAACGCTTTGAATCGGTAGGTATATGTCTACCGCATCCGCAACAGAGATCTTGATTGATATATATATCGTACATCTGATCCCAGTTTTCACCTTCAAATAATTTCATACCTGATCGTTTCCAGTTATCTATTCTTAGGCGTTTGCGTCCGTGTTTTGCTATATGATTTTCCTTATATTGTTTGAACCTAGGTTTGTCTTTGTGATATGCGCTGATGTATAGTTGTCTATACTTTAAGGGATTTTGTCTATATACTTCCTTAGATGGCATTATAATAATACAATATATTATTTTCTTTAAGTAGATTTTATGTGTAATTTCATTTATTATATTTTATCTAGAAGTCAATGTATATACCGTCAAACTTAAGCATATCTTCAAGTTCTCTGACCGCCTTTGCTCCTTCACCGCCTTCATTAAGGATGTCATTGATGGCTGCATCAAGTTTACCCATTGCAATCTTGATATCATCATCAGGCCGAGGCTTGCGTGACTTCTTCTGCTTCTTCGGCTTCGGCTGAGAAACATCCTCGATGATGCACTTTGATGAGTAAGAGATTTTCAGTCCCTTCTCATTCTCGTAAAACTCGAGAAGAGATTTGATTGACTGATCCTCTGTCATGTGTTCTCCGTCAGGATCCCTGATTTTCCTCTTGAAGTCATCACACAAGAACATATCCGTGCAGTCGGCGTTCATGTATCCGACAGGAAATTGCTTCTTCGGCTGATAGATGAGACCTGTGATCTCGTTGACCTTGAGTTCAACACTCTTACCATTCATGTAAGTGATGTCCTCGTTGAGGACAATTTCAAATTGAGTGTTCTCGTAATTCGTCTCACGCTGAAAGTCCGACGCCGCGGTGTGATCACCTGTAGTTTTCCAAGAGACTTGATTTTCTGAAAGATCGGTGATTTCATATCCGATATTATCACAGCATCCGTATCCGACGCGTACGAACCCAGTCTTGCGTGTGTCCTCGAGATCCTTGAAAAATGTGAGACAGTCATCCTCTTCGAAGGCTGTGTAATGACTCTCGGTGATGTGAAGTTCATCACAGCCAGGAGTGTAAGCATCGTTGAAGATTGACTGAGTGAAGCAAGGGCGGATCTTCTCAAAGATGTCCTGCTCAAAACCGCATCGGGTATCGAGTTCATTACAGTGCATCAGGAAGTAGTGTGAAAGGTGAGGGCGGAAGTATATCTCGGTGTCCCTGAGTTCAGTCTCAAGACCTTGCTCGACCTCATCCCGACATTCAGGAGTAAGTTGAGTGCAGTCGATGAACCACATGATCCCAGGCTGAGATTTGTAGACAGTTGCGTAACCGAAGACGCGGAAGGAGGCGAAGCAATCGGAGGAAGACATTTTTTTGTTTTTTTGAGATGTGTGAGGATCTGTTTTTGTGTTTTTTTTGAGATGTGTGAGGATCTGTTTTTCAATTTTTTTTGAGGTGTGTGGAGGAAGATTTGACCAGAGTTTTGAGAGTGCTTGTTGTTGATGAGCGACTACCGAATTATGACAGCCGTCGACTATTTTTCTATAAGTAGGTAGTGGTTGTGCTGAAAAAGCGATTGTACTTAGGAATGCGTTTGAGAGGTAGTTGAGAGGTAGTTATGCGGAAAAGTGCTGACCAGGAATGTTTGAGAGGTAGTTGTGCTAAAAATAGGATGTTGTGATCTAAAAATAGATGAGGAGGCCTCCGCTGATTGTTGTGATGAAAGTTGCTTTGATGAGTAATCAAATCAGATGCTCATTTTCTATAGGCAAAACTACAAATCAATTTTGTTCTATAGAAAAGTCTAGACTACAATTGCCGTGGATCTTTTTGCAAATTCGTAGTAGATGTCTCGGGTGTCAGGGGTGTCAGCAATTTTCACAAATATCATAAGAACTTAGGAGCGGATTATTTTTATTTTTTTGCCGTCATCCCTGTCACT
>Ga0187217_1000621_pt1 | contig 14684 bp, 14 predicted proteins | sample 15SPOviralmetaG_FD_130165 | JGI IMG/M metagenome (GOLD analysis project Ga0187217, IMG submission 130165) | Marine viral communities from the oligotrophic San Pedro Time Series (SPOT) site, San Pedro Channel, CA, USA - 15 SPOT_SRF_2010-09-15... | ecosystem: Environmental > Aquatic > Marine >... | reverse complement strand
CGTGATTCTATTCGTGCTGAGGCTCTTCGTAAAGAAGATGAAGAGTTCAAACGTGAGAAGGATACACGGGTTAAGGCTAAGTATAGTTTCGAGGATACCATAGCGAAGATGATCAATGAAGATCCTAATGTAGATCTATCCGAAGAGATTACAAAGGCTGTCGAAGCGGGCGTACCTAACGCTAAGAGATTAGCTAACGCTGCTATCAAGGACTACGCTTCTGGTGAAGTCACCATGAGTGCTACGAAGGAAGCACAGGTAAGAGATGCGTTCTTTAAGCTTAATACTACTGCTCAAAGAGATGCCTTCCTAGTCAATAACGCTTCTATTCTGTCTAAAGAGTTAAAATCTCATCTTAGATCTAACGTAGCTACCTTTAACGGATATGACAAGGACATAGCATTCAAACAACAACTTAAGCTGATGAGTGATCTTGTAGAAGAGTTTGGCGCGGATGAAGATCAATACCATAGTATCGTAAACCAATTCTCGATAGACTATGCTACTTGGTTCGCTTCTGACGATTATCAATCTGTCGCTCCTGCACAACGACCTGCGAAAGCTCAAGAGTTACTACAGTCTGCTGCGGCTGGCTTAGGTGTATCTTTTGACGATAATGCGTTCGTACAGCTTAACATAATGGGAACTGCTCAGGCTAAGACTGATGCAATTTACCAAGAGCTTAGTGATGAGGAAGATGCCGCCCCTTCAGGAAGTGGTGGAAGTGAAACAGAGTCCGATAAGAAAGCTCGCTTACAAGCGGAGTTTGATGCACTAACAAAATAAACAACTAAGAGGTTATAATGGAAAAGAATAGAGACTATTATGCTAAGCTAGGTCAGGAAGCGCTTGACGCTGGAATGATCGAGCAAGCTGAAGCTTTTCTTAACCAAGCCAAATCCTTAGCTGATTCTAACCAACCAACACCAGAGAACCCCGAGGAAGATTCCGGAGGGTTCTTAAGTGGTGCTGCTGAGGCAGTAGCGGGTGTAGGCATTGGTGCGATGACTGCTGTAAAGGAAGCCGGTGATACAATAGACTGGGCTGCTGAGGCAATTCAGGATAAGCTAGGCGATGTTGTAGTATATGATGACATTGATAGTGACACATATAAAGGATACGAGGATGCTGATGGCGTTCATCTATTCAATGTGTTCGGTAAGAAAGTTAAATGGGCATCTGGAGAAGGTCTTCAGGAGCTTAAAGAAGCAAACTTATATAATATGCTTAAGACAGGTGACGATGTTTTAGACGCTGTCACTTACGATATATATGAAGCCAGAGAAGACGGTGTTATCACAGGAGTCGCTGGTGAGTTAACTACAGGCGTCTCTCAGTTCTTAACTGGGTGGGTCGCACTAGGTGGCGTTAAGTCTGTCGGTATAGCCGGTGGTCTAGCTAAAGGTGCTGCTGTAGACTTCACTGTATTCGATGAGCATGAAGCTAGACTCTCTGACTTAGCGGTCGAGATGGGTTTAGAGAATGAATTAACACTGTACTTGGCATCTGATAAAGATGATTCAGTATTCGAAGGGAAACTTAAGAATGCTATAGAAGGTGCTGGTATCGGTGTGGCTGTAGAAGGTGTTGTAAAGCTAGTCAAGGCAGTTAAAGCTGCTAAGAATGGTGACACCAAGGCCGCTGAGGAACTCGCTAAGGAAGGCCAACAGGCTGTCTTTAAGGATCCCTCAGAAGTACAATTAACAGATGTAGACGGTACGCCTATTAAGATGGATACCCCAGAGCCTGTCTTAGATGTAGATCAGATAGATGCTGCTGTGGCTCCTAAGGCTGCCGACGAAGCTCCTGCTCCTAAAGTAGACGAGCCTACGGTCACGCCTAACCCTAAAGTAGATGAACTAGATGCTGTTAAGGTTGGCTATGATCTCCCTAACAATCCTTTACGATCCGCTGCTGATGATGTCACTCCTGAGAGCGTTCGAGCTGATACAGAAGCCTCTTCACAGAAGAAGCGAGCAGCTAATAAGGACTATAGAGATGCTGAGACTGGTAAAACGACTAAGCAGATCTCTTGGGAAGAGCAGATGGAAACAGGCAAGAGGCTAATACAGAACCTTGCTAAAGGCATAAAGGAAGAGAATGGAGTTACGGATATAGTCGATCTGTCTAAACGTCTCCTAGACTTACCTGTCCCTGTTAAAGAATGGGACGGCTTTGCTGACGCTGCTGCGAACCTACAGAAACAAATAGAAGACCAAATGGTTAAACTAGCTAACTCCCCTGCTGGTAAGCAAGGTGATCCTAAGGTCGCTGAGCAACTACAGAAGCTCGGGGAAGCTGTTAACTACGCTTCGGCGGCACGTGGTGCTGCTCAATCACAAGGTGGTCGTATTACTCAAGCCGCTAAGAAGTTTAAGTCTAAGTTCGGTTACGATGTAACCTTTGACTTTAATGCTGATGGAATTATCACTGCTGTCCGTAACTCGGAGACTGGCGACATCATTCGTAAAGGTCATAAGAACTTCAATGATGCGTGGGAGATCCTTAACGAGGTTAACCTTAACTTCATGCTAAGTGGTCTAGGCACACAGTTAGTTAATATGTTTTCTAACACCATGATCGCTTTCCTACACCCCCTAGAGATGTACCTAGGAGCTACGGGAAGAGCTGTCATTAACGCATCTAAAGGTAACATTAAAGAAGCTACACAATCGTTCACTCTTGCTAACAGACAGATGATAGGTCTTTGGAAATATAAGTCTATCGCTGCTAAGCATGCCACTTCTTCGTTCCGAGCCGGTCGCAACTTACTCGATGAAGAAGGAACCATTACCGAAGTTATAGGCGACTCTGCCTCTGACGTTGCTATTGGTAAAGGTAACGCTACAAGCATGAAAGAGTTCAGTGAAGGCAATGCGTGGGATAAGTTCGGTAACATCGTTCGTATACCCTCCCGTGCGCTTCTCGCTGGTGATGAGTTCTTTAAACAGTTAAACTTCAGGGCTAAGGCTTATGGCTTAGTAGCTGAGGAGCTTCAACCTAAGTTCGGACATCTGGATGCTCAGTCATTCGATAAGATGGTCGAGTCTCGTGTGGATGCTGCTTATGCGCTACAGAAGTCTAGTAAGACGAAGGCTGATATGATTATCAAGTCTGGTGAAGATGCTAAGCTTATTGATATTACTCAACAGGCTATCATGACAGCCAGAAGAAATACATTTACAAATGATCTAGGAACGTATGGTAAGGGCTTACAGAAGCTCGTGTCTACTATACCTCCCTTAAGACAGATCATACCTTTCATACGTACACCCATAAACATTCTTAAGTACCCTCTAAAGAGAACTCCTATATTACATAAGTTCTCCCGTGAGATGAACGAGAAGATAGCTAGAGGTGGTGCGTCTCGAGATGAGGCGTATGGCCAGTTAGCTTTTGGTACAAGTATGTGGATAGGTGCTGGAATGCTGGCAACATCTAAGGCAGAAGTTAGTGACGGTAAAGGTGGCACAGTGAGTGTCTATCGCTACCAAGGCACATGGGCTGGTTTAACATCGGCTCGTAAGCAAGCTCTCAAGGCTGCTGGTGCAACACCTAACTCCTACGTCACGGATGATGGTCAGTTTGTTCAGTATAGCCGCTTTGATCCTATATCTATATTCATGGGCGTTGCTGCTGATGTGCGTGACATAACGAACGCTGTTGGTGAAGATGCTGAAATTACAGATGTAGCTGTCTCCTCTATCATGGCGATTATGAACGTCTTTAAAGATAAGTCTTACACTAAGGGACTTAGCGATGCTATCAAGGCATTCGATGAACCTGAGGGATTCTTAGGTCACTGGATGAATTCTAAAGCAGCTTCATACGTACCTTCAGGCATTGCTCAGGCGAAGTTTGATCCCCTTATGCGGGAAGTACGGAACCCCTTAGACGCTATAATGAACCGTATACCTATGCTTAGCTCAACCCTAGAGCCTCAGTTCGACCCCTTTGGTCGTCCCATACTGGCTACTACAGGGCTGATGGTTAAGTCTAAGTACTCGAATGATGATATAGTGTCACGTGAGATCCTGTCTCTCGTCCCTTCTTTAGGTGAATTACCTGATAAGAAAGGTGGAGTAGATCTAACAGGTGAGGACTACATGATGGAAAATGCGGCAGGTGAAACTGTCACAGCTTACTATAGGTTCAATGAGATCCTTAATGAAAGTAAGCTAATCGAAAAACTAGAAAGAAGGATTAAGAGTAAAAAGTATCAGGACAGGTTGTCTTCAGGTATCTCCACTCAGGACGGTATCTTAGGTAATGAAAAGGAAGATGCACTTCAATCTATCGTTAAGAAGTATAGAGAGAAGGCTTGGAAACAACTCCTTGATGAGAATGATGCGCTCGATGCTAAAGTTGATGCTATCAATAAAGCTGCTAAGAAGGCTGGTAAAGCTGGAAAGCAGGATGAAGCTAGAGACCTCTTAGGAATCCTTAAATAAACCTAAATCCCCTCTTCGGAGGGGTAACCTTAATTAATCAATAGGATAGTATAATGGCAAACTCATTTGTAGAGCTACCAGTATCAGGATCGAGCACTTACACGTTCCCGTTCCCTTACTTGGACTCAGCTCATATTAGCGTCTTTGTAGGAGGCGTATTACAGACTGTCGACACGCACTACACTTACACAAGCTCTAACGTCATTGAGTTTACTGCTGGTAACGTCCCTACAGACACCAGTCAAGTTATCCGTATAACTCGTGCTACAGCTCCTACAGGAAGATTGGTAGGATTTAGCAACACGGGTTTAGATGCAGATGATCTAAACTTAGACTCTGATCAAATCTTTTACATGGCTCAAGAAGCCGTGGATACCGTAGAGACTTCAGTATTCCGTGGAGTTGATGGTACGCTAGACGTCAATGGCCGCTTAACTAACGTAGCGGATCCTATAGACGACCTAGACGCAGCTAACAAGCAGTACGTGGCCTCGCAGGTCGCCGCAGGTTCCGGTAGCGTTACAGTAGATGCTGTAGCTCCCTCTAGTCCTTCTCAAGGTGATCTATGGATCGACACAAGCTCTAATGTTATGTATGTTTGGACGGGTACTCAGTGGGTTAACGGTGGTATCCAAGAGTCCGCAAGGTACGATTTCCTTGGCAGTGATGGATTCCCTATATCAACTCGGTTGTTATTTGGGGGTTCTTTATATGGCTCTAATTTATCAGCGGTTTCTGAAGTATACCTGAACGGTATATTGTTAAAACCAACAACTTCTATACTTGATTTTACCACAGGTGATTACGATATCCTTGATTCAACTGGGTTATCAATCAGTCCTGCCCCCTCAGCATCTGATGAGATCACAGTAATTACTTCTTCGGCTTTGTCTTCATCACTTGTGACAGCTATAAATACTGTTAATAGTAATAGCACAGGTATCACTACTGTAGCCAGCAACATTACTGATGTTAACGATGTCGCCGCTAATATGGCTGATGTCACTGGAGCTGTGACTCAGGCTCAGAATGCTGCTTCTTCTGCTAGTACGGCATTCGCTTCTGCTGATTTATCTATAGCGGCTAAGGTTGCATCCGAAAATGCTAGAGATGACTCACAGGCTGCTAAGGCTGATGCTGAGACTGCCCAAGTTTCTGCTGAAGCTGCTCAAGCTGCTGCTGAAGCTGCTGAAAGTAGTATTAATACTGATCTATCAGGTAAAGCTGATTTAAGTGGCGCTACGTTCACAGGTGATGTTGACGCTACTGGATTCAGCGTAAGTGGCGTTGACGTGGCATTGTCTACGGATATACCTGATGTCTCTAGCTTCATAACAAGCTCAGCGTTAAGTCCATATGCTTTGACTACGGATATACCTGATGTATCTGGAAAGGCTGATTTAAGTGGCGCTACGTTCACAGGTGATGTTTACCTTGCAAATGACATGCGTCTTCGTTTTAAGGAAGCTGACGGTACATCCGGTTTAGAGATATACACGGCGACAGACGGGACTGTTTGGATTAATGAAGGCGGTGACGCTAACTTTAACATTTCTGGCGACGACCTAAGGGTTCGTTCTGATGATCTTACCTTAAGAAACCGTGGAGGTTCTAATAACTACTTCAAAGGAGTAGATGGAGGAGCTGTTCAGGTTTACCATGGTGACGGTACAGAGCGTATTGATACTACCGCCACAGGTATAGACGTAACTGGTGACATAGACGTAACAGGCACTGTAACTGCTGATGGCGTTGTAACTGCTGTCAACACGTTCAACCAAAGTACCGTGTCATCTATAGACACCCTTAGTATACCCTCAGGATCTACTTTAGTAATGACTGGTGGCAGTGCAAGTGGTGGTATCTCTACTGACAATGGCGCTGGAAGCTATCCTGTAGGTTATAGCATGACTATTATCAACCAATCAACGGATGATAAACTTGTTAACCAAACTGGATCTGACGTGCTCACTCTTTGTGGACAGGCTGGAGTATCTACCGGTAACTTAACCTTAGGTTCTGGCGGTGTGGCATCTCTTATTAAGACTGCTGCGAATGCTTGGACTATCTTCGGGAGTAACTTATCATGATAGGCGTACGTGCAGGTTGTATAGCGGCTACGGGGGTGGTTACATCCTCCCCGTTAATCGCTGAATTTACTTACACAACTGGTTCTTACAGTCCAGACAATAAAAACATGAATAGGGGTTATTCCAATGACTTTGTAAACTCCTACGGAACAATTGATGTTAGTTCTTTTAACCTAGCGGACGGTACTACTATAACGACTGACAGTTTTCTTAATACTACAATAAGCTCTGAAGGTTTCGAGTTTAAAGAGTTCCTCCCACAATTCGGAAATGACACTTTAATTATAGTAGCGCATTTTATAGGGAACACTAGCCCTCCTGCGTTTACCGATGCGAACTGGTTTAAGACTCTGAGAATAATTAATAACACTCAGGGAACTACTGAAGATATCTTAAGAAGTGCCTTTACAGCGTCTGCTGTAGATGTGACTTCTCCAGATTCGAAGGTGACTATCTTTATGCAGCGAGTTGCGGTAACGAGTAATAATGATTCAATCACAGTTCAACTAAGGAGTGACTAATGTTTACAGCTATATTAAACCCTACTTTTACTGATATTGAATTTGATAGACTCTTTAATGACTCTTGGTCTAAAATGTCTGATCAATTCCATGGGCAGAGTTTAGATGTTACAAAAGAACGTATAAAAAATAACTTTAGGCTTCATGGCTGTATAGTCGCTACATACGAAGACGGGTACCTGCTTAGTTTATACGCAGGAGATGTCGTAGACAGTGTAGCTCACTTTATGGTAGCTCTGATAGGCCAAAATCAAGCAGGTAGTAAAAGTTACCTGTATGATCCAGAATGGATTCAAGTAACTGGAGACCTTAATAAGCAGAATTTCACTTCTATTGAATTTGGAACTCAGCAGGGATCTTCTATGGACAATCATGTAGAAGCTAAAAAGACGATCTTAGAGAATGCTTATGGTGAGCCTCTAAAGGATTCTACTGTAGTTACAGGCAGTACAGCCTACTCAGTAAAAGGATTTGAAAGCTAAACAACCTTGGGGGTTCTTCGGAACCCTTAAGTATTTAAATAGACTATTCGATACAACCTTAACCCTTAACAATAGGAAACATTAATATGTCACACAATGATGAGCGAGATTTCGGTACGCACACTCATGATGCTCAAGGGCGTATCGTACCTAATTATATATCAGATGCTCAAGGAATGACTGCTGAGAACTTTCAGGTGTTAAAGCACCTTGAGTACGATGAAGCTACTCGAAAGCTAAAGGCTGACAGGGCTATAGAAACAACACTTAACTCTCTGTACTTAGGAGATCAGCATAAGATGTCTTCTGGTGCTGAGAATATATTCTTTACTAACTTGGGAAATAACACTAACTTCTATCCCATGTGGGGCGGTCTAAAAGACCAAAGTGTGTTAGCTAATCAAGGTGCTAGTGGGTTCGTTCCACCTAGTGGTCGAGTTTACACAGATCTGATTTCTATTCCCTTAGGTGGGTCTCCAGATCCCACAACCGCTATAGGATATTCAGGAGATAACTTCTTCGGTATTAATATAGCTGGCTTAGGTATCACTACCACAGCAGCAGAATCAATACCTTCTACTGTACGTCTTGAGTATCGCTTAAGTGTTAATAGTAGACAAGTTTATATGCAAGTTCTACCTAGAGGTGCAGGGAAAGCAGCTAATGATGTCATCGAAGCTGGTGACGTTATAGAGTGGTTCTTCGACCACCCTGTAGAAATCCATGCAGGTACAACTATCTATGCAGAGATCCGCTGTGTACGTGAGTCTGATGATGAAGACTTAGGTATATTCTTAGTACGTCAAGGTGATACTGTAGACCCAACAACAGGACTGTTACGTTACCAAGCTACTGTCCACAATAGACTCTTTGAAGACAAAGATTTAGAGTTCATTAGCCCTTACTTAAAGTATGAAGCTATGGACTTCTCTGATAACCCTAATAGTGAAGACGTGTTATTCAGCGATCTTGCTAACGGGTACGTCTTACAGCCTCATCCATATGGCTTCTTACAAGCTCTCGGTAATGCCGATGGGACTACTATACAAGTTAAAGTCAAGAATGGGTCTAAAATATTTATTGAATCAATGCCTATTGCAGGTGCAACTATAGCCGGTGTAGCTGTAAACGCTGACCAAGCTCTAGCTGTTAATGAACTAAATGCTTTATTTCAACAAACAGGTGGATCTACTGGGGAACTCCCAGCTATCACATCTTCATTGGCTCCGTCTATGGTTGAAGGTAGTTCACTTAATTATGAACTTACGGCAGACTACGGTGTAGGTTATGAATGGTACAACCTCCCGCCCAGTATAACAATTGTAGAAGGTAATTCACGTAAGCTTATAGGAGGTACTCAATTAGCAGCAGGTACTTATGATATAACAGCCTCTGCTATAAACTATAACGGCATGGATACAGAAACAATAACATTAACTGTGACTGATGCACCTTTCTCTAATACTAAGTCTATTAACTTTGCAAGCGGTGACTACCTAGGCGCTAACGCTTCATTACTAGACGGAGTTTTAGGGCGTACAGGTAATGGCTCAGGTTCTTCGGACGCTTGGACTATTTCTTTATGGTTTAAAGGTGGTACTGATAGTGCTGGGCAGACTATCTTCTATTACGGCTCTAACGATGTAACTAATGGAGGTTACGTGGAAGCACGTTTTGTTGGCGGTACTGATAAACTACGCCTGAGATATGGCAGTGGTAATAACTTCGTACAGTTCACCACGCCTAATAATAGCGTCCCCGCTGGCTCTTGGAAGCATATGGTTTTAACTTATGATGGTGGTACTACAGGAGCTTCTTCAGGAGATTTATCTAACTACTATAGCCGCTTTGCTATATTCATAGATGGCGTCTCTCAGACTTTATCTAACGCGCATGGGAACTATGGATGGTCTGGAGCTATCTCAGGTCAGAACCTTCGTGTAGGAAGACTCGCTTCAGGTAACTACTTACAAAATGCTTATGTTGATGAGTTAGCTATCTGGGGAAGTGATCAGTCGAGTAATGTCTCTGCTATTTATAATAGTGGGTCAACACATGATTTATCTGACCTAACATCTTCACCAGACCATTGGTGGCGTTTAGGTGATGGGGATACATATCCAACATTACAAGATAGTATAGGTTCAGCACACTTCGTTATGTATAACATGACAACAGCGAATATCGTAACTGATACTCCATAACAACTCACGGGGGGTCTTCGGATCCCCTTTTCTTTTCTATACAATAATAAGAGGTACTCAGGATGAGTAAAGCTTATACATTAGCCACGCTTGCAACGAGTGACTTGGCGACACAGTCGGACTTAGCAGTTTATGCTACGTCTTCTGAATTAACAACTGCTGTCGGTAATATCATAGTCGATGACAATACCCCTAACTTTAGGGTAGAGCTGCGAAGTGACCAATCCATTCCAACGGCTCAATTTACTCCAATAACGTTTGAAGTCGTGTTGGATACAGCGTCTGGTTGGGATGCAGTAACTTATAAATACACCATTCCTGAAACAGGTACATGGTTCATCTCAAGTATAGCACGAATATCAGGAGGCGGTAATAATACCGTATTTGCTGGTGACGTTAACTTGTATAAAAATACAGATACAAATATGCTTGCACATACTGGATTGACTCCAAATACAAGTGGTGCGTTTGGTATATATTCCGCCTCTTCTGCTGGTATCTATTCCCTTACGCAGGATGATGAAATATATGTCCAAGCAAATGTCGCTGCAGGATCGGCAAGAAAAGATGGACGCAGTGATGGAAGTTTTACCGCTCGTAGCGGATTAAAATTATCGTACTAAACAACAACTAACCACACAAAGGAACTGCCATGAAAGATGAAGAGAAAGCCCTTTGTGAGCTAAAGATGCAAATCAACGAGCATCGTTACAAGATAGATCAGGCGGAAGAATGCTTGACCAACCTTAAGGCATCTGATGCAAAGCAATGGAGTAAAATCCGTAACATAAAACAATCAATGATGATAGTAAAGTGGACAGTCATCGGCGTAGCTCTAGCTACCGCAGGTAAGACTATAGGTCTACCCACACTATTAAAACTACTAGGAGTATAATATGGGTATTACTGACTTAATCTCTGGCATATTTAAGCCAGCAGCCGAGTTAGTCGATTCTCTACACACCAGTGATGAGGAACGTCTGAAGGCTAAAGGACATTTATTAGATGTCCAAGCAGCAGCAATGCAACGGGTCTTTGATTATGAAAAGTCTGCTCTTGAAGGGCAGCATAAGATAATCACAGCAGAGGCAAGCAGCAGCAACATACTAGCTTCTTCATGGCGACCCATAACTATGCTCACCTTCTTAGTTCTTGCCGTAGGCGACTCCTTAGGTCTCCTAGCGACTCCCTTGAGAGACGAGGCATGGATGTTACTACAGCTTGGCCTTGGTGGCTATGTCGTAGGCCGTAGTGGAGAGAAGATAGCTAAGACAATGAAGGGGTAACAGATGAGTAAGAACTTAAGAATCAAAAGTGCTCTTAAGAGAGCTGGGGTTTCTAAAGTGAATTCACCTAAGAAAACTCCTTCCCATAAAACAAAGTCACACGTCGTTGTGGCTAAGTCTGGTGGCAGTCTGAAGATCATTCGCTTTGGTCAACAGGGAGTCTCTGGTGCTGGTAAATCCCCTAAGTCTTCCTCAGAGAAGGCTAGACGTAAGAGCTTCAAGGCTCGTCATGGCAAAAACATCGCTAAGGGTAAGATGTCAGCAGCTTACTGGGCTAACAAAGTTAAATGGTAACAAAGAAAGGACTATGAGATGTATAATAGAGCAATAGATATAGTATTACATCACGAGGGCGGGTATGTGAACAATCCTAACGATGCTGGCGGAGAAACTAACTTCGGCATCTCTAAGAGAGCATACCCTTACCTTGACATCGCTCGCCTATCCAAAGATGTGGCAGCAGAGATTTATAAAAGAGACTACTGGGATAAGTGTCGATGCGATAACATCCCAGCAGGACTCGACTTATGCGTAGTGGACTTTGCAGTAAATGCAGGAGTATCCAGAGCGTCTAAGGTGTTACAAGAGACAGTTGGAGCTGAGCCTGATGGCATCATAGGGTCTAAGACCTTACGTGCTGTGGCGGAAGCTGACGTTCTTAACACAATCACACACTATCATCGCCTGAGACAGGACTATTATGAGTCCCTCGACTCCTTCGTACACTTCGGTTCCGGTTGGACTAGGCGTAACAATGAAATTCTAAAGGAGGCTATCTTATGGATATCCTAAAGCAACTTGAAGACGCTCTTGCAGGAGACCTATTGGCTCGTGTACAGAGTGGTACAGCTACAGCCGCAGAACTAGCGGTCGCTCGACAGTATCTTAAGGACGCTGGAGCATTCGCAGGTGTTATCGAAGCTGGTAGCCCCGCACACAACCTTTTATCTAACCTACCCTTCGATGAGGTCACTCACTAATGGCTAGAGATTACAGCAAAGAACGTAAGTACGACAGCAAGCCAGAAGTTAAGGCTAAACGAGCTGCACGTAACAGAGCAAGGCTTAAGGTCAACAACGCCCGTAAAGCGGCAGGTAAACCTAAGCTTAAAACTAACCAGCAGGTTGATCATAAAGATCGTAACCCGCAAAACAATTCTATGAGTAACCTACGTATCCTTAGCCCTAAAGCTAACACCCGTAGGAATCATAAGTGAGAGTTATATGGACACTATAGATAGATTTATAATGGTAGGCTGCTTCCTAGTGGTCGCCTTCTGTGCTTGTTGTTAAGGAGTTACCATGAGAAACAGAGTATGCACTAAATGCAACCTAAGAAAGGCAGTCACTAACTTCGAGAAGGAGACTTCTATGGAGTGTCTAAAGTGTAAGCCTAAGAAGAAACCAAAGAAGAAAGAAGACTAATTCTAGCACTCAACCGGAGGAAACCGTAATGTGCAAACAACACTGTGTAACACAGCAAAAACCAATAAGTAAATACAGGAAGAAAAGACAGCAGGAAAACCCTAATGTATATGTAGGCGAATGGTCTCCCACTAAAGTATGCGGAACCTGCGGAGAAGATAAAGATAAGAGCGCGTTCTACTCTAAGAAGGGTAGAAATAGCACGAGCCTCTGTTCTGTCTGTAAGTCTTGTGAGACTAAAGCTGTACAGGATTATCGCTTAACTACTGAAGGAAGAGCGCTTAATCTTATAGGTAATGCCAAGAACAGAGCTACTAAGAAGAAGGTAGCTTTTGATTTAGACGTGGAATGGTTGGAAGAGAAACTGAGTATAGGAGTCTGCGAAGGAAGTGGACATATGCTAGACATCTCTGGAGGCACTAGAGGTGCTTTTACTCCATCATTAGACAGGCATATTCCTGAACTAGGGTACACCAAGGACAATACTAAAGTCGTCTGTTGGATGTACAACGCTTGTAAAGGCGTATCTACTAGAGAAGATGTAATCAAATTTGTGAGAGGTTTTAAGGTATGAATGATAAGAATTACCCAGAGCTTCCTAAGCAGTTACATGATCTAAGAAACTTTGTATACGTGGTATGGGAGCACTTAGGTCTCCCTGAGCCAACGGAAGCACAGTACGATATCTGTAACTACCTCAATAACTTACCTCGAAGAGCTATTATAGAAGCCTTCAGGGGTATCGGAAAGTCATACCTGTCGGCAGCTTATGTCGTACACCAACTGATGCTAGACCCTGAGATGAAGATAATGGTGGTCTCAGCGTCTAAAGCTAGGGCAGATGACTTCTCCACGTTCACCCAGAGACTGATCATGGAACTCCCTATGTGTCAGTACCTTATTCCAGATAGTTCTAAGCGCTGGAGCAAGATTGCCTTTGATGTGGCGCCCAGTGGAGCCTCGGGTTCCGCTAGTGTTAAGTCCGTAGGTATTACAGGACAGTTAACAGGGTCTCGAGCAGACATAATCTTGGCTGATGATATAGAAGTACCTAGTAACTCTCTTACCCAAGGTATGCGAGACAAGCTAGGTGAAAGCATAAAGGAATTCGAAGCGGTACTGAAACCGAATGGTAAGATCTTGTATCTAGGGACTCCACAGTGTGAAATGAGCGTCTATAACACCCTCATGGATCGTGGATACCAGATGAGGGTCTGGCCAGCACGTTACCCTACCCCTGAGAGAGCCTCTAAGGCTTATGGAGACAGATTAGCTCCTTACCTTAGTGATCGTATAGCTGAAGCCGAAAGTTCGGGAGAGAAGCTTACAGGGCTTTCTACGGATCCTAAGCGATTTAATGATGCCGACCTCACAGAGCGTGAATTGTCCTACGGACGCTCAGGCTTTGCCCTCCAGTTCATGCTAGACACCAGTTTGGCTGATATGGACAGGTATCCTCTCAAGATGTCAGATCTTATAGTGATGTCAGTGGACAGGGACAAGATGCCCGAGAAGCTCGCCTATAGCCGTCTGAACGAGATTAAAGAACTCCCTAACGTTGGCCTTAGTGGAGACAAGTTCTTCGCTCCTGAGGCCTCTATAGGGGACTACGTGGACTTTGACGGTTCTGTTCTTGTAATAGATCCATCTGGCCGTGGTTCGGATGAAACAGCCTATGCTGTAGTGAAGAACCGTGGTGGCACATTGTACGTACCAGAAGCCGGAGGTATCGATGGCGGGTATGATGAACAAACATTAACCAAGATCTGTAACATTGCTAAGACTCATAAGGTCAATGTGGTGTTAATTGAGAGTAACTTTGGTGATGGTATGTACACCCAACTCCTAACTCCGTACATGAGAGAGATATATCCTGTCACAATGGAGGAAGTTAGGCATAGTAAGCAGAAAGAACTACGTATTATAGACACCTTAGAACCTGTGATGAACCAACACAAGCTGGTTATCGATCCAAAGGTCATTCAAATGGACTATGATTCAGTTCAAAAGTACCCGATAGAGAAGCAAAGTCAGTATATGCTTATGTATCAGCTATCTCGTATCACTAAAGATAGAGGTTCATTGGCTCATGACGATAGACTGGATGCTCTCGCTATGGGAGTAGCCTATTGGGTAGAACAAATGGCTGCTGATGTTGATCTAGCTATGCGTGAGCGTAGAGATGAACTGATGCGTGATGAATTAAACAAGTTTATGGACGGAATG